>Ga0316204_10000642_pt1 | contig 120681 bp, 108 predicted proteins | sample 6monrhotite_MG_2_FD_205661 | JGI IMG/M metagenome (GOLD analysis project Ga0316204, IMG submission 205661) | Microbial mat bacterial communities from mineral coupon in-situ incubated in ocean water Damariscotta River, Maine, United States -... | ecosystem: Environmental > Aquatic > Marine >...
AACAACAAACGATCCAGAAACGCCGCTTGAACCATCAGAAAAAAGCGGCCTAAACTGAAACCAGATGAGCCAGAGCCTCCGTTAGATCAAATGCTCAGGTGGCCCAAAGATTTTGACGACGGACAGATACAGTACCTGAATAGCCAGCCCCTATGAAGTGCTACTTTAGATTGCTGGTCTTTCGTCCATCGTGACGATGGTTTCCGGTGCTGGCGGCTTGTAATCCAAGGCGAAATATCAGTCATCATCCTGTTCGAAGTTCGCTTTGGCGGAGAGTAATTTTCAGGCAATCTCTCGCGATTTCAAATAGCTTGGTTGTGGCACGTTACCCCGTGCATAAAAGTGCTAAAACGGATCAAAGGCAACTCTCTGACACACCACCATAAATAGGCTCAAGTTGGTGAATTATGCAGCATTGCTTTCTGCCAGTAGTGCCTCTCTCTCCAATCGAAATAAGTGATTTAATAAGAGAAACTCTGACAGTTGTTCATGGAGATTGGCTTTTAATTCTCGGTGAGCTCTTGGATTCCTGTGCGCGCTATAAGCGCCAATGAAAAGATTTGCCCGTCCTGACTTTTCGCTTTCTTGCAGGTCCTTCCAGTAGAGGGCAGGCTCTTTACCATTGAACACTTTCGCGAAGAGTTTCTGCCCATGCTCTGTCGAGTTTGTCCGGTTGCGGATCGTGTCTTCCAGTCGCCGATATCCTTTTAAAAGCATATCGTCCGGGTTGTCCCAAAATTCGATTGCGAGATCATTGATCCTTGTGTCGATAATTGCATAGGGAATTACAGGCTCAAATTCACGTAGGATTTTGTCTTCACCTCTGACTCGGTAATGCCTATCGAGGATATAATCGTGCCAGCGCGTTGGTCGTACTGGCCTTGTTGCCTCAATTGCTTCGATATCGGTGTTGGTGAGTGCTGAATCATCCAGGCGACGAATGAGGGCTTCGTTAACATCGCATTCATCAATTTCAATTCTATACTTTTCGAGAAGCCGTAGGGTTGCAGAAAAGCATGATGGACCGGTGCCAGCATAGCCCGACGTAAAACCTGACTTGATTGCGATGATTTCCCCAATTCGAGTTTTGATCAACAGGGCATGTTCACTTGTATGCCCATCAGCATGTGAAAGTATGCGAGCGCTTTCAATATCCACTCTGCACTGTAGCAGGCGCATCACAGCTTCTTGGCATTCTATGGAAGCGCCTCCGATACCAGCATATTCAATTCCGGCAAACTCTTCTTCAGTAGTCATAAAGCTCTAATAACCGATATACCTGTTTGGGACTGTCAAAGATGGAGCAAATAGTGTTTTTCCACGTCACTTCCAAGAGCTCAGGAGATTAGTTCGTGAAAAATTGAGAGTAGGATCTTGTAGTATGTAAAAGAACGATATGAGCAGCATATATTGAAAGAGTTATTGGCACCAATGTGTCGAATATGAGCGTGAAATAGGCCCGATTACGACTCGTCATAAGTTCAGCAGTCTCTTTTTTTAATCTATTGATGCCTTGTTCTGCATCATCTGAAAAACTCAATTTGCCAAGCATCTTTAATGAGGCGTCTGTCGAACTATCTGATTCTAGTGGTTCGAATTTCAAGTGTTGGTTTTCATAAATCTCTACGATGGAATCCCGTATAAACAGCTTATATAGATTTTTGTTCACAAAAACGTATATCGATCTTGCTTCTATAGTCGAAAGTGCTAGCCAGCATACAAAGTTATAGGCCAGCAGAATGCCAATGATGGCCCACAAGTGGTTGTTAGGGGTTACGCCGAACAATGATACTTTATTGATGGGTAATGACAGTAATTGAGAGGATATAACAATACACGAAATTACCTTTACATTTCGTGTGTATCTCTGTGTTCTTTCTGAAAATAAGCCACTATTAAGCATATTTATCCTCGTTAAGTGCTAGAATAAAATCTGAATATACAGTTTATATTGTTGCATCACGACTCCGGCCTTCCAGAAAAGCGTGTTGACACAAACAAGGAAGAAATGGAGTACCTAAATAACGCACATGCTAGTTTTAACCTTATACATGTTCAGAAAATTTTCACGAAACTTTCACGAAATGCTCGTTTTTTCGTGAAAGCTCCTACCAATTTCAGAGCGCGCAGTTCAATGAAATCAAAAGGATGGGGCATTCCCGTTCGTTGACATCGAAGGAGGTGCTTCGACTGTGTGATGCGCTGGCTAGGTCGTTATATGCTTTGTTTTAATGTAGGAGCTTGAACAAATCCTGCCCCCGCAACCAAATATTAAGCCGCTAACTCAATGAGTTGGCGGCTTTTTGTTGTCTGGAGCGCACCACACCAAAATTACCGGGTCAGCGCAGGGTAAGCAGTCAGCTTCAAACTCTCGCTCAGATACTCCTGCAGCGGCGCCAGCAGATATTGGATCATGCGGCGGTACTCGGTACATGTTGGTGCCACGATATTAGTATTGCGCCCCCTTTTTTGACCGTATTTGACATTCAGGTTGTGATGAAAATTACGTTTATGAGTTCACGGTCTAGTAAAATAAATTGTCTCCGTAATCCCAAACTCAGCCTCGCGCGGACCTTCTTTGTTCGCGATCCAGTTGCGATGAACTGGTACGCTATAGCCCCCACATCTAAAAGAGATCGGAGTGGAAATGAGCGTTGCACTCACTTTGACGGCAATCGGATTTTTGGTTGGTTTCGCTTGGGGTTTTAAAAGTCCAGCAAATTACTGCCATCTCGGCGCCGAAAGGGCAAAGTCATTTGGCAACCGACTTGGCAGCGGCGTAATCAATGGCGTCGTCATCGGAGGCATTATCGGCATACTGTCATACGTCGTATTTGGTCAGTCATAACAGGTGCCTGCGCTTCACCTAGAAAACCGACAATGTGTTCCGGGGGGGGGCTGCGCAGGTCCATGCTTTGCTGCTATCGAGAAATCGAGCATAAGCGAAAACATCTCAATCCGTATGGATCACCTTTTTCAGGGCGCGTCCTGTTCGCGCGTCGTCCATTTTTCGATCAAGATGTACAGCATCGGTACGAAGAAGATGGCGAGGAAAGTCGCCGTCATCATGCCGCCGATGACGGCGATGCCGATGGCGTTTTGCGCGGCCGAGCCGGCGCCACTGGAAATCGCCAGCGGCGTGACGCCCAGCATAAAGGCGAGGGACGTCATCAAGATGGGACGAAAGCGCATTTTCGCGGCTTGTGTCGTCGCTTCGATCAGCGTGTGGCCCTCTTCGTACAATGACTTTGCAAATTCAACGATCAAGATGGCGTTCTTCGCCGACAATCCGATGGTCGTAAGCAGGGCGACTTGGAAATAGATGTCGTTGCTCAAGCCGCCGACGAACGAAGCGGACACCGCGCCGATGATGCCCACGGGAACCGCCATGATGACGGCGAACGGAACCGACCAGCTTTCGTATAGCGCCGCGAGGCTGAGGAACACCACCAGCAAAGACAGCGCGTAAAGCATGGAAGTCTGTGAACCCGAAGCCTTTTCTTCGTACGACACCCCCGACCAAGCGAAGTCGAAGCCTGCGGGCAATTGTGCGACCATTGCTTCCATTTCAGCCATCGCTTCGCCGGAACTGACGCCGGGTGCGGCCATACCTTGTATGTTGACCGATGAGTTGCCGTTAAAGCGTTCCAACTTAGGCGAACCATAAGTCCATTGCGCCGACGAAAAACTGCCGAACGGCACCATCTCGCCGGTGGCGTTGCGCACGTACCATCGGTCTATATCTTCGGGGGTCATGCGGAACGGTGCGTCGGCTTGCATGAAGACCTTTTTAATTCGTCCATTGTCGAGGAAATCGTTGACGTAAGTCGAGCCCCAGGCCGTTTGCAGGGTCTGATTGATGTCGGCGATGGACAGACCCAAGGTGCTGGCCTTTTCATGGTCGATGTCGATTTTGTACTGCGGTTCATCCGATAGGCCGTTTGGTCGCACGCCCACCAGTTTGGGGTTTTTCGCCGCCAGGCCCAACAATTGTCCGCGCGCTTGCATCAAGGCTTCATGGCCTAAATTCGCGCGGTCGATGAGTTGGAAGTCAAACCCGGACGCGTTGCCCAACTCGCGGATCGGCGGCGGGAAAAAGGCGAACGCCATGGCGTCTTTGATCTGCGCAAACGCCCCCATGGCGCGCCCCACGATGGAGAAGACACTTTGATCAGGGCGGGTGCGTTCGGACCAGTCTTTAAGCGCGACAAAGCCAAGCGCGGCATTTTGGCTGCTGCCGGCAAAGCTGAAACCGACCACGGTGAACAGGTGTTCGACATTTTCTTTTTCTGACTCAAGGAAATAATCTTCAATTTTTTTGACGCTTTCCAAGGTGCGTTCCGCCGATGCGCCCGCCGGGGCGCTGACCATCATGAACATGTTGCCTTGGTCTTCGTTGGGCAAAAATGAAGTCGGCAATTGCATGAACAAGTATCCCAACCCACCCAGCAGAACCACATAGATCATGATGAAACGATACGCGCGCTTGGCGATGTAGCCAACGCCGCTTTGATAGCCATCTCGTCCAGCGTTAAACGTGCGATTGAACCAGGCGAAGAACCCGCTGGAATATTCCACTTGACCCTTTTTGACCGGGGTGAGAATGGTTGCGCACAACGATGGGGTGAGGATGAACGCGATCAAAACCGACAGGGCCATCGCCGCGACGATGGTCACCGAAAACTGCCGGTAGATGGCGCCGGCGGCGCCGCTGAAAAAGGCCATCGGCACAAACACAGCCGACAGCACCAGTGCGATGCCGATCAACGCGCCGGTGATTTGGTCCATGGATTTGCGGGTGGCTTCCTTCGGCGATAAGCCTTCTTCGTGCATCACCCGTTCGACGTTTTCCACCACCACGATGGCGTCATCGACCAACAGACCAATGGCCAAAACCATGGCGAACATGGTTAGGGTGTTGATGGAAAATCCAAACGCCGACAGCACCGCAAAGGTGCCAAGCAAGACCACCGGAACGGTGATGCTGGGAATGAGGGTGGCGCGTACATTTTGCAAAAATAGATACATCACCAAGAACACCAACACTGCGGCTTCCAGCAACGTATAGATGACGGACTCGATCGACAGCTTGACGAACGGCGTGGTGTCATAGGGGTAGATGACATTGACCCCATCGGGGATGAAGGATTTGAGCTCTTCGACCTTGGCTTTGACGCGATCAGCCGTGTCCAACGCATTGGCGCCGCTGGCCAAGCTGACGGCGATGCCGGCGGCGGGGTGGCGTTTGTATCGGGTGATGCGGCTGTAGCTTTGCGAACCCAACTCGACACGGGCGACGTCTTTCAAGCGAATTTGGGACCCGTCGGTGTTGACCCGCAAGATGATGTCTTCAAAATCCTCAGCCGTTTTGAGACGAGACTGCGCCGAAATTGTTGAATTCAGAAGCTGGCCTTGAACCGCAGGCATGCCGCCGATCTGACCGGCGGACACATCGGCGTTTTGCGCCTGAATGGCTTGGCGCACATCCGTGGTGGCGAGGTTGAAGCTGAAGAGTTTGTAAGGGTCAAGCCAAATGCGCATGGCGTGCGGTTCGCCAAACACCTGAACATTGCCCACCCCATCGATGCGCGAAATGGGGTCTTGCATTTTAGAAGAGAGAAAGTCGCCCAGTTCTTGCTGGTTGACGATGCCGTCTTCGGAATAAAAACCGACCACCAGCAAAAAGCTGTTATTGGCTTTGGTGACGGTGACGCCTTGGTTGAGCACTTCTTGTGGCAACAGGGGCAGCGCGGTTTGAACTTTGTTTTGCACCTGAACCTGTGCGGTGTCGGGGTCGGCTTCCGGCTCGAACGTGAGCGTGATTTGCACGTTGCCCGACGAATCGCTGGCGGAAGAGAAAAAGCGCAGATAATCGATGCCGGTGAGCTTTTGCTCGATCACCTGGGTGACGCTGTTTTCCAATGTTTCAGCCGAAGCGCCGGGGTAATACGTCTGGATGGATACCGACGGCGGGGCGATAGAGGGGTACTGTTCGATCGGCAGTTCGGCAATCGATAGCGCGCCCGCAAGCATGATGACGATGGCGATGACCCAGGCGAATACCGGGCGGTCGATGAAAAAGCGGGGCATAAGGGCTTACTCCGCTTTTTCGAAGGTGGGATTGACGGTCACGCCGGGTCGAATTTTTTGAAAGCCCTCGGTGACGATGGTCATGCCGCTTTCCACGCCGCTGTCCACCAACCAGGCGTTGGCGACGGTTTGATGGGCCTGGATGGGGACCGGCTTGACGACATTGTCGGCGCCGATCACCCAGACCTTAAGCTTGCCATCACTGCCGCGTATGGCGGCTGACTGGGGCACCAGTATGGCGTCAATGGGTTTAAGGTGCAGTTTGGCGCGCACAAACATGCCGGGCAGCAAGAGCTGATCGGGGTTGGGGAACAGGGCGCGCAACAATACGGCGCCGGTGGTTTGGTCGACGGTGACTTCGGAAAACTGCAGTTCGCCATCGTGGCTGTAGGTGGTTAGGCCCGATTCGTCGGACAGCGACACCACGGTTTTCTGCGCCTCTTCGAACTGGGCGCGTAAACGCTGCAAATCGCGGCTGGGTAGGCTGAGATCTACATAAATTGGATCGAGCTGGGTCACCGTGGCCAACGTCGCGGCTTGATTTGCGGTGACCAAGGCTCCGGGCGTGATCGACGACTTGCCGATGCGTCCTGAAATCGGCGCGTAAACCTTGGTGTAGTTGAGGCTCACCTGGGCGGCGGCGACAGCTGCTTCGGCGACCGCGAGATCCGCCGTGGCCTGATCAAGCGCTGAGACCACGTCTTCATAAGTCTGTTGGCTAACGGCATTGGTTTTAAGCAGCTTTTTGTAGCGATCGGCTTTGGCTTTGACCAACTTGAGGTTGGTCTGCGTTCTATACAAATCGGCAAAAGCGCTGTCGTATTGGGCTTGGTAAGGGGCCGGATCGATTTGATATAGCGCCTGCCCCTTGCTCACCGATGCGCCTTCTTCGAACAAACGCGCGGTGATGATTCCGGTTGCTTGGGGGCGGATGTCCGCAACTTTGTATGCGTGGGTGCGGCTCGGCAGATCTTTTGAAAGCTCTACCGTTTGAGTTTTTAAGGTCATCGCGCCAACCGCCGTAATAGGCGGCGCCGCCGCGGGCGGCGCGCTGGCGGGGGCGTTTAAGATCCAGTAGGCCAGTCCGCCAGCAACAGCGACAATCGGCACGCCCCAAAGCATGCGTTTTGTAATACCTTTAGTTTGTGCCATAGCTGCTTTCTTTCTGGACATTGGAGACATGATTAATTACATACATACACGAACGTATGTCAACAGCCTAATGTACCTGCATGCATGTTTTGCATTGAGTTATACACTTTTAGGACGATCAATGGCGCGACGAACCAAACAAGAAGCACTGGAAACGCGTGAAGCTATATTGGACGCGGCGGCGCAGGTCTTTTTCGACAAAGGGGTCGCCAAGGCTGGCCTTGAAGAAATCGCTGAGTTGGCGGGCGTTACGCGGGGCGCCGTGTATTGGCACTTCAAAAATAAGGTGGACCTATTTGAAGCGCTTCACGACACGCTTCACGAACCGTTTATGGAAGTCATCCTACACGATTTGGAAAATGACCATCCGCAACCGCTCAAGCAGTTGGAAGATCTGTGTGCAAATGTATTGGTGGAACTATCCGGCAACGCAAAAAAGCAACGCACCCTGTCGATCTTTTTCTTCAAATGCGATTACTCCGGCGAGATGGCGCAGGTTTTGAAAAAACAAGAAGCGCAGCAGATCAAAAGCCGCATGTTGTTCGATCGTTATTTTGAACGCGCCAAAGCCAAGGGCCACGTCAACCCTATGTTTGCGCCGCAATGTCTGAGCATCGGATTGTGGTGTTACCTGACAGGAATCGTTCAAGAGTTTTTGCGCTACCCGGGGCAAATCGATTTGCATCGTCAAGCGCCACACTTGGTGCAGCAATTCTTTTGCGGGTTGAATATTCGTTGAACGGTATTTGACCGGACCTTGATTGGACGCTGATCGCTTTTCAAGCCGCAGCGCCACCCCAAACACTCTCAACGCTTCCAGACGAAAACACGTCGAAAACGCACGTCACCTGTTCAGGTGATGTGCGTTTTTGTTTGTGCCGTAAGGATAGGCAGCGTGAGCACCTGTTTGTGAAACCGGTTTACCTGGGAATGAAACGGTGAGCGACAGGTGTTCACGCAGAACTGCGCAATGCGGGACTTGCGTTTCACCTGTTCGGGTGATGTGCCGCCCCATTGAAATGCGGAGGATGAGTTTAAACCACCATCAATCCGCACGAAGGCGAAAGCCCTAAAACGCGAAAGGGGAGAACAGTTGAGTATTCATACGGTCGAAAAAGTCCTGTGGGACTTGATGGCGATGCCACACAAAAAAGAAGCGTTTTCATCCGCACCCGACGCCCTGTTGAGCGAGTACCAACTCGCCGACGATGAGAAAGATCTTCTCAAGGATTGGGATGTGCGCGTGATGACGGATCGGGGCGTTAGCCCGATGCTGACGATGATTTCTTGGATGGCGGTTCGCGGCCAAGACGAGATGCCGGAATACATGCGGCGCATGAATACCCCTGCCGGGCAGTGATGCGCCAAAGCGCGCCTACCAACACGGAACGCCCCACAACAGAACGCTAAGACTGATTTAGGAGTGAGCACAGTGGCACAAATCGTAGCTGGTTTCATGATGCCCCATGACCCTTTGATTGCAGCGGCCCCGATGGCCCCGCCAGAGGAAAAGCGCAAAAACTGCATGGACGGTTTCGCCCGCATTGCCGAACGCATTCGCGAACTCAATGTCGACACCGTGGTGGTGATTGGTGACGACCACTACACCTTGCACGGACCGGGTTGCGTTCCCCAATGCATGATCGGCATCGGCGATGTCGAGGGCCCGATCGAACCGTGGGTTGGGATTGAGCGCTCCGTCATTGAAAACAACACCGCACTGGCCGAACACATCATGCAGGTCGGCTTTGACAACGGTGTCGATTGGGCGGTGTCGAAGACGCTGATGCTCGATCACTCCGGCGTTATTCCCGTTCATTATTCCGTTAAGCCGGTTGGGGGCGTGAAGTCCATCCCGGTTTACATCAACTCCGGTATTGCACCGGTAATTTCGTCTAAGCGCGCCCATCAGATCGGTGAAGTGATCGGCAAGGCCGTTGCGTCTTGGGGTGGGGATGAGCGCGTTGCGATTTTGGGCACCGGCGGCATCAGTCACTGGGTCGGCATGGCCGAAATGGGTCGCGTCAATGAAGAGTGGGATCAGAAAATCATCTCCTGCGTGGAGCAGGGCGACGTTCAATCCCTGATCGACATCAGCGACGAAGAGATCATCACCGAAGGCGGCAACGGCGGTCTGGAAATCAAAAATTGGATCTGCGCCATGGGCGCCATGGGGGCGCTGAAAGGCGAGTTGATCGCCTATGAAGCCGTGCCTGAGTGGGTGTGTGGTTGCGGCTACATGGAACTGACGGCGGCTTAAGGAAAACCGATGAGCACGAATATCGATTTCTATTTCGATTTTATGAGCCCGTTCGCTTATCTGGCGCGCCACCGTCTGGCGGCGTGCGCGGCAGAATATGCGTGCGAGATCACCTACAAACCGATCGACCTAGCCCAAGCCAAGTTGGCGGTCGGCAACACCGGCCCGTCAAACCGTGAGATGCCGATCAAGTTGAAGTATCTGGTGAAGGATCTCAAGCGCTGGGCTGATTTATATGGCCTGCCGTTTGGTTTCATCGGCAACGTCAATACCGCCAAACTTAACAAGGGTGTGTTTTACGCCCAGAAAAATGGCCGTGTCGATGAATACGTCGATCAAGCCTACCGCTTAACGTGGGGCGAAAGCGGCGCGCCCGACGATGTCGAACTGTTGCGCAAGTTGGCGTTGAGCCTGGACTGGGACCCGAGCGATTTTCTCGCCTACCTGGAATCCGACGACGCCGATAACGCTTATCAAGCCAGCATTGACGACGCCATTTCGATGGGCGTGTTCGGCGTGCCGACGATGGTCATCGATGACGAGATGTGGTGGGGCAACGACCGCTTGTTCATGCTCGAAGCCTTTTTGGCGGAACGCTTTTCATCATCCAAAGCCATCGCTTAAAAACCGGAGAGACATCATGGTCAATGACAAAGAACATCTGCAATCGGCGATGAAAGAGGCGATGCGCCGCTTGGCCGGATCGGTGTGCGTCGTATCCACGGGCGATGGCGAAACCAAGCACGCCATGTCGGCCACTGCGGTGACGTCGTTGTCGATGGACCCGCCGTCGTTGTTGGTGTGCGTCAATCGCGCCGTTCCTTTTCACGACGCCATGTCGGGCGGCGAGCAGTTTTGCATCAACATCTTGAATGCTGAGCAAACCGAACTGTCGGCGGCATGCGGTGGAAAACTGCAAGGCGACGCACGTTTCGGCGTTGGTCGTTGGGGCGCCAGCGAAGACGGCGTTCCATACATCGAAGATGGTTTAGCCAGTCTGCTGTGCGACAAGGACGGTCAGTTCGAGTACGGCACCCACACAATTTTTATTGGCAAGGTGAGCGAGATCCGCGTGGCGGAAACCGTCAATCCCTTGCTTTACGTCGATGGCGGCTACGCGACCGCTTCGCCGCTTGATGCGGTCGCATAACGCCTGAGTTCAGATCCTCGGATCGAATGAAATTACAGCCCTGCGCAACGCGTTTTCAGAACTGTGCGTTTCACAAGGGGCGACATTTAAATTTTTTGGTTGGGAGACATCACAGTGAAGGTTCTTTCGTTTCAACAGCTGCCGTATCGGAACTTGCCGTCCGACTTCGCGCAAAAGCACAACTCCGTGGTCAACACGCCGTACAATGAATTGGTTAAAGCCTCTGAGATGCACGAGTATCACGTCAACTTCCTTGACGAAATGATGCACGCTGCGCGTTCGGGCTTCGACGGTCTTGCGACCACCGAACACGGCCAAGCGGCATATGATATTTTGCCGAACCCGAACCTGCAAATGGCGGCGTTGGCGTATGCCACGCAGACGGAAAACTTGGACGTCGCGATCTGCAACGTCGGACGCTCACTGGGCAAATCCAGGGAAGCGTTGCGCATCGCCGAAGAGTACGCGGTGTTGGACCAAATCAGCGGCGGCCGCTTGATCGCCGGTTTCCCGGTGGCGCTCAGCTTCGACGCCAACCAAAACAATGGCGTTCCGCCGATCGAAACCCGTGCGCGTTACGCCGAAAACCGCGATCTGATTGAACAGGCCTGGTCGCGCGATGAAGTCTTTGCCTTCAATGGCAAGTTCAACAAACACCCGTACGTCAACATCTGGCCGCGTCCGGCGCAGAAACGTCCGCCGGTATGGGCGCCGGCGATTGGCAACCCCAATACTTTCAGGAACATCATCGCGAACGACGATGCGTTCCTTTACCTCAGCTGGTTCGGCCCCAAGCTCACCGGTCAACGCATCTTTGATCGTTGGTGGGACATGTGTGAAGAGCACGGCCGAGATCGCAACCCCAACCGCTTGGCCTTCGTGCAGTGCGTCGCCGTGGGCGAAACCGACGAAGAGGCGCACCGTTTGTACAAGCCGCACGTCGAAGCGGCGTTCCGCAACGGCTTGGGTTCGATCCCCATCCAAGGTCTGGGCTTGCCCGGTTACATGGACATCAAGGGTGTCGAGCACATCGTCAAAGATCCGGGCGACTTCGGTCTGGTCATGAAGATGCGCGATATCGAATACCAAGAGCTGGTCGACAATCAGGCCTGCATCGTCGGCGGTCCTGAAACGGTTAAAGAGCAGCTTGTCGAGCTGGTGAAAAACTTCCGTATCGGCAACTTGGTGTTGATGGTTCAGCACGGCTCCATGCCCCATGAACTCACCAAGAAAAATATTTCACTGTTGGCGGAAAAAGTCCTCCCGGACCTCAAAGGGATCTGGGAAGACGAAGGTTGGGATCACCACTGGTGGCCCACCGGCGTTCAGTCCTGAAACACGGACGACATCGCCGAGCAGCCATCACAGCCAACAGTTTTAGGAGACGTTAAATGACAAACCAGATTTCAATCAAAGGACCCGATCGGGAAGAGGTGGTCAAGGTTTGGGACGACCAGATCGACCTTAGTGTGAAGATCGCCGGTAGCGGTCCCGCGCTGGTTTATTTCCACCCCGCCGCCGGTTTGTACTGGGACGAATTTCTCGACCGTTTGAGCGAGAGCTACACCGTTTATGCGCCGGAAATGCCGGGCACCACGTTCGGCAACCCATACGAAATCCACAAGGTCGATACCTACTGGGATTTGCTGCTGATTTATCAAGAAGTGCTCAGCAAGCTTGGCGTTAAAGATGCGGTTGCGGTCGGTCAATCGATGGGCGGCATGGTCGCTTGCGACATGGCGGCGCACTACACCGACATGTTCTCCAATTTGATCTGCTTGGATCCGGTCGGCTTGTGGCGTGACGACGCGCCGGTCATGACAGCGGATCTGTACAGCGCGCCGCCGGAAAAAGTGCCGGGCTTCTTGTTCAAAGATCCTAGCATTCCTGCAGCGCAAGCCATGTTCGCCTTGCCGACCAATCCGGAAAATATCCCGGCTCATGTCGGTCACGCAGTTTGGACGTTGGGTTGCACGGGTAAATTTTTGTGGCCGTTCCCCGATCAAGGGTTGGGCAAACGTCTGCACCGCATCGATACCCCGACGTTGGTTATTTGGGGCAAGAACGATGCGTTGGTTCCGGTCGTTTACGCCGAAGAGTTCGGCAAAAAGATCAAGAACGCAAAAGTCGAGATCATCGATAACTGCGGACACATTCCGCAGATGGAACAGCTCGATCAAACCTTCGATTTGGTTCAGGGCTTCCTGGCCGCGTAATTCGACGACGCTCGTGTCGATGGAGAGATATCCGTTCTTCTCTTCATCGACCGGGTTCGTGAGATTGTCATCAATAAAAACAAAAAAAGAGACACCTCACTTCACCTCAATTCGTTATGCAGCTGTCGGTCATTTGGGAACGATATCGGCAACCTGCACTCATAGATACGACCTGGTAGGGAGGGACGTTTAGTGAACGTACTTAAATTTTTAAACTTCATGCGACGCCATACGGCAATGACGGCAGTTGCATTGATCATCGCACCAACAGTTCATGCGGCGGAGATTGAGACAGGGATTCCTGATCTTAAAGTTCGTTGGGACAACACCGTTAATGTGAGCACGGGGTTTCGGGTGAAAGACCGCGCGAGTGCGCTGACCCGCAGCAACGTTGGCGGCAACGGTGTCGATTTTGGCGCAAACCAAGACGATGGTGATCGCAACTTTGACAAAGGCGTGATTTCAGAACGCCTCGATCTGTTGACGGAACTCGAAGTCAGTACCTGGGACTACGGCGTGCGCCTCAGTGGCGCGGCGTGGTACGATCGCATATACAATCAAAACACCGATCATAACTCATCCAACACCTCCAACCGCACCCTGGCGGGCCTGTCGTCAAACGGCTTTCCCAATGCGACGCGTAAGCAGCACGGTAAAAACGCCGAGCTTCTCGACGCGTTCGTGTGGGGTAAGTTCGATGCCGCTGACAAACCGGTTACGATGCGTCTGGGCAAACACTCGTTGGTGTATGGCGAAACCGTGTTCTTTGGTTCCAATGGCATCGCCGAAGCGCAAGGTCCGATCGATCTGGTCAAGATGATCAGCTTGCCGGGAACCAAGTATAAAGACGTTTTGCGTCCGGTCGAGCAAGTCTCGGCAAGCGTTCAGATGTCGCCGGAAATTTCCTTGGGCGCATATTATCAATTCAAATGGCGCGATTCCAAAATTCCCGGCGTTGGCAGCTACCTGAGCACGTCCGATTATGTCGGGCCGGGCAAGGAGTTCTACATCTCCACGCCAGGCACAAGTGGCTCGACGCCCAACGCCGATAAAAAGCCCGAAGACACCGGACAGTTTGGCGTTCAGCTGTTGGCGTCACCGGGTGACGGCGATTGGCAGTTCGGTTTTTATGGCGCGCGTTATCACGCCAAGACGCCGTCGGCCATGTATAATGAAGGCTTTATCAATCCAGGTGGCGGGCCCGTTCCAACCCGATATCGTTGGATGTATGCCCAAAACGTGAAAACGGCTGGCGCCAGCGCCACCACTTCGTTCGGCAACGTCAACGTCGCGGCGGAGGGTTCCGTGCGTTGGAATGCGCCGCTTAACAGCGATCCACAGGCCAACATCGGTGCGGGTAATCTCGGCACCGGATCCGGCGATAACGCCAGCAACCCGCTGTATGCGGTGGGCCGCACGGGGCATTTGAACTTGTCCGCGATCACGGTTTTGGAACCGTCTTCGATGTGGGATGGCGGTTCGATTGTCGGTGAATACGCCTTCAACCGCACCATGAGCGTGACCCGCAATCGTGCGGCCTTGGACACCAACACCACGAGCAATGCGTCATCGTTGCGGGTGTTGTTCTCACCGGCTTACTTCCAGGTTCTTCCGGGGCTCGATCTCGAAGTGCCGATGGGCGTTGGCTTCAACTTTGCGGGTCGCTCTTCGGCGGTCGCCAACTTCAATGGCGGCACGTCCAACGGTGGCGATTTCCGCTTGGGCCTCAAGGGCACGTACCAAAGCGATTGGGAATTCGGCATTAATTACATTGGGTATTTCGGCAGGACAGGAACCTACCTGGAAACGCTGCCAACGACTCAGGGTGCTCAGCTCTCATTCGATCAAGCGCTCAAAGACAGGGACTTCGTGACCCTGAACGTTAAGCGCGCCTTTTGACGATCCCTATACGGAGATTATGTCCAATGAATACCATGACGACCAAAAAACTGACGCTGCCCGCGATTGCCGCAGTGTTATCGCTGACCTTCGCGCACAACGCACTTTCCGCCACGGCGGAAGAGGCGGCCAAGCTCAACAATGAGCTGACCCCCCTGGGCGCGGTGCGCGCCGGCAATATCGACGGAACCATCCCAGCGTGGGATGGCGGTTACACCAAAGTGCCTGCAGACTACAAAAGCGGCGCGCCGCGCCCGGATTTTTTTGCCGGTGAAAAGCCGCGTTTATCTATCACTGGCGCAAACATGGCCGAACATGCCGACAAGCTGACCGACGGCGTGAAAGCGATGCTGACGAAGTATCCGGATTTTCGCCTCGACGTCTATCCGACCCATCGTTCCGCATCTGCGCCGCAATGGGTTTACGACAACACCTTTAAGAACGCGACGCGTGCGAAATTGTCTGCGGACAAGCAAGGCGTTGAAGGCGCGTATGGCGGCATCCCGTTCCCCATCGTTAAAAATGGTTATGAGGCCATCATCAATCATCGTCTCGCATGGCAAGGCGAAACCGTTGAATTCCCGATGGTCACCCACGTGGTGACGCGCGACGGAAACCGCATCTTGGCGACCAAGGCGCAGGAATTCGATCAACGGCCTTATTATTTTGAAGACGGCACGGTCAAAGATTTCGACGGATACTACAAACGCGCCCGTCTGGTGACCAGTGCGCCGGTGTCTAAGGCTGGTGAAGCCATCTTGCTGCACGAACCCGTCGATATGGAAAAGCAATCGCGTGGCATTTGGCAGTATCTTGTCGGCCAACGCCGGGTGCGCAAAGCGCCGACGATTTCTTATGATACGCCGGATTTCGTGACGTCGGGCATTGGCCTGTTTGACGAAGCGTTCATGTTGCTCGGTCCCATCGACCGTCATGACTTGAAGCTTGTCGGCAAGCAGGAAATGTACGTTCCCTACAACAACAACCGCGCCGCCAACGCCACCGTTGACGAACTGGTTGGGCCGAAGTTTCTCAATCCAGACTTAGTGCGTTGGGAACTGCACCGCGTGTGGGTGGTTGAAGCAACCTTGAAGTCCGACAAGCGTCACGTGGTGCCGAAACGTAAGTACTACATTGACGAAGATACATGGCAAATTTTGCTCCAGGACGGCTGGGACGCGCAGGGCAAAATCTGGCGCTTGAACTATGCTTTGACGTTGCTTGCGCCGGATATCCCCGTTCTCACGGGTCTGGTCAACTGGGGCACGTACAACCTGCAAACGGGTGCGTACTTCCACAACGCTGCGTCTAATGAGCAACCGCGTCAATACGCGCCGATCAAACGTTTGCGCAAAAGCTTCTTTAGCCCTGGCGAACTTGCCAATCTGGGGGCGCGATGAAGCGCTTTCGTATACCCGTTTGGTTGCTGGCGCCGTTCTTCGGTATCCTCCCCTCCGTAGGTTCTGCGGCGCCAGCAGCTGATGCTTTTCCAGTCCTAGAAACATCAGCAGTCGTCAGCGCCCGCGCTGTGAGCTCAGCGATTCTATCGATCGCCAAAGCTGGTGAGCGTCTGGTTGCGGTTGGAGAGCGGGGCATTGTCCTGCTCTCCGACGACGCCGGATTGAACTGGCGTCAGGTGAATGCGCCCGTTTCCGTGGCTCTGACAGCGGTGCAGTTCGTAACCCAAACTTCGGGTTGGGCGGTCGGTCATTTTGGCGTCGTGTTGCACAGCGAAGACGGCGGCGAAACTTGGACCAAACAATTGGATGGCCAACTGGCTGCGGCTTTGGCTTTGAAAGCGGCTGAGAAACAGGCAGTCATCGATCCCGAAGGTGGACAGCGTGCGCTAAGAGAAGCGCAGTATCTGGTCACGGATGGTCCCGATAAACCGTTTTTGGATGTTTTGTTCGTCAACGAAAACACCGGCTATGTCGTTGGCGCTTACAACCTGATTTTTCGCACCGATGATGCAGGTCAAACGTGGCGCTCTTGGCAAGCGCATGTGGACAACCCCAATGCCTTGCACCTGTACGGCATCCGCGCTGTCGGTGACGACATCTATATCGTTGGCGAGCAGGGCACATTGCTCAAAGCGGATAAGACCGGCCACCATTTTAAAGCTCTGAAAACGCCGTATGAAGGCAGTTATTTCGGCCTTGTTGCGGGTGACTATGGCGACGTGATCATTTTTGGATTGCGCGCAAACGCATATCGCAGTTCCGACGGCGGGCAGTCTTGGACCAAGGTCAATCTCGCCAGTCAAGTGTCCATCAGTGACGGCGTTCGTCTTGCAGGTGGCGCCATGGCGTTGGTCAGTCAATCCGGTGAAGTGTTCATCGGATCCGATCATGGGCTGGGTTTCAAACCGCAACCGAAGCGTCAACCGTTACCGGTCACCAGTGTGGTGCAGACCAATGACGGCGCCATTGTGATTGGCAGCCTGCGCGGTTTGTTGCGCATCGATCTGGGTTCTCAAAACTAATAATAACGGCCATTTACCCGATGGCCACGTCCTGGAGGCACTAGCGTTGCATACCCCAAAAAAAGAACAGCACCCCGTCATCAGCAGCATTGCGGACTTCGATCCGCAATCGGGCTCGCTGGCTGAACGGCTGTTATTCAACAATCGGTTATGGGTTGCGGCTTTTTGTCTCTTCATCTCGTTGGTTCTGGGTTGGCAGTCCACGGACCTCCAGTTGAACGCCAGCTTCGAGAAGATGATTCCGACGTCGCATCCCTATGTGGCGAATTACCTGGAAAACAAAAATGATCTCAAAGGTCTTGGCAACGCGGTGCGGATCGCGGTTAAAAATGAAAAAGGTTCGATCTTCGACGCTGAATACATGGACGTTTTGCGCCGCATCAATGACGAAGTGTTTTTGCTGCCCGGCGTAGACCGCCCTTACATGAAATCATTGTGGACGCCGACCACGCGTTGGACCGCCGTCACCGAAGAGGGCTTGGACGGCGATACGGTTGTGCCGGACGGTTTCGACGGATCACCGCGAAGCCTGGACCAGTTGCGCGCCAACGTCGAACGTTCCGGGGAAATCGGACGGTTGATCGCGGAGGATTTTCGCTCTTCGATCATTTTCATTCCGCTGCTCGACATCAACCCACAAACGGGAGAACCGCTCAACTACAGCGCTTTTGGCGATCAAATCGAACAGCTGCGTGCGAAATATCAAAACGACAATATCCGTATTTACGTCACCGGCTTCGCTAAGATCGTCGCCGATCTGATCGATAGCCTAGAAAAGGTGCTGATGTTTTTCGCCGTCGCTGCGGTGATCTCCACGGTGGTGCTTTTTGCTTATACGCGCTGTCTGCGCAGCACCTTGCTGGTGATGGCGTGTTCGATGGTGGCGGTGTTGTGGCAGATGGGGATCGTGGTGATCCTCGGCTATGAGCTGGACCCGTATTCTATTTTGGTGCCGTTTCTGATTTTCGCCATTGGCATGAGCCACGGCGCACAGAAAATGAACGGCATCATGCAAGACATCGGTCGCGGCACCCATCGGGTGGTGGCGGCGCGCTACACCTTCCGCCGCTTGTTTGTCGCCGGGATGACGGCGTTGCTGTGCGATGCGGTTGGATTTGCGGTGCTGTTGATCATCGATATTGAGGTGATCCAAGACCTGGCCTTGATTTCCAGCATTGGCGTTGCGGTATTGATCTTCACCAATTTGATTTTGCTGCCGATTTTGCTGTCTTACGTCGGGGTCAGCGAAGGCGCCGCTCAGCGTTGCTTGAAACTGGAACAAGCCAGCGAGAAGGGGCGGAAAAAGGGCCTGTTCTTATTTTTGGAGCAGTTCACCTCGCGCCGTTGGGCGCCAGCGACCGTGGCCGTTGGCCTCGTTCTCGCTGTAGGCGGGTTCGCCGTCAGCCAGCATTTGAAGATCGGCGATCTGGACCCGGGCGCACCGGAACTGCGCCCCGATTCCCGCTACAACACGGACAATGCGTTCATGGTCAGTAACTACATGGCCAGCAGTGACGTGTTCGTTGTGATGGTGCGTACGCCACCTGATCGCTGCACCGAATACACCACGTTATCCAAGGTCGATCAGTTGTCGTGGGAATTGGAACAACTGCCCGGCGTCGATTCGACAAATTCTATGGCGGCGTTGTCCAAGCTGTTTACCGTTGGTTACAACGAAGGCAATTTCAAGTGGTTCGAGCTGATCGCCAATCGCGGCGCACTGGGGTCGGTTCAGACCCGCGCCCCACGTGAGATGTTCAACCAGCAATGCAGTCTGTTGACGCTCTATGTGTATCTCAAAGATCACAAAGCCGACACGTTGAGCCGGGTTGTGAAACACGTGGAAGGCTTCGCTGCGGATAACAATGACGATAACGTTCAATTTTTGCTGGCCGCAGGCAGCGCCGGAATCGAGGCGGCGACCAACATCGTCGTCAAAGACGCCACCAACACCATGCTGCTGTGGGTCTACGGCGCGGTCACGTTGCTGTGCTGGGTGACCTTCCGTTCGTGGCGGGCGGTTGTGGTCGCGATCTTGCCGTTGGCGCTGACATCCATTCTTTGCGAAGCCTTGATGGTGTCGCTGGGGATCGGCGTGAAAGTCGCGACGTTGCCGGTGATTGCGCTGGGTGTGGGCATTGGCGTCGATTATGCGCTGTATGTCTTGACCGTGATGCTCAACAGCCTGCGTCAAGGCGATACGCTTGCCCATTCTTATCACGTCGCAATGCGCTTTACCGGGCGCGTGGTGATGTTGACCGGGTTCACCCTGGCCATCGCAGTGATGACGTGGGTGTGGTCGCCGATCAAATTTCAAGCCGATATGGGGATCTTGCTCGCCTTCATGTTCCTGTGGAACATGATCGGTTCGCTGGTCTTGCTTCCGTCTCTGGCCTTCTTCTTGCTGAAGCCGGCAAACATTGAAAAAACAATTTAATTGCGAGTTCGATGTCACCCGATTGGGTGATGACCGTAGGAGGAGCAGACAAATATCCTTCTTTGAACAACAAAGATTAGAACCGGTTTTTGAGTGACCGATGACTTTAGGGGATAGCTTTATGCCGCTTGCGCAAAAAAATACCGTTGATACGCCAACCGAAGGCGAGCTGATTGCTCGTGCCCAATCGCTGATCCCGGTTCTTAAGGAACGATCTAAAGCGTGCGAAGATCTTCGCTCCGTTCCGCAAGAAACCATCGATGATTTCCGTGAGGCGGGTTTCTTCAAAATCGTTCAACCGATCGAACACGGCGGTTACGGCATGTCGCCGCTGACGCTTTATCGCGTTTTGCACGAAGTCGGTCGCGGTTGCATGTCCAGCTGCTGGGTGCTGATGGTTTTGGCGTTGCACAGCTACGAAGTCTACATGATGGGCAAAGCGTCGTGCGACGCGGTATGGGGCGAGGATCAAGACGCCTTGGTTGCGTCTTCCTATGCGCCATTGGGGCAAATGGAAAAGGTCGATGGCGGCTACAAGCTGAACGGCTGCTGGCGTTTTTGTAGTGGTATCGATCATGCTCAACACGTGGTTGTCGGCGGTATGGTTCAGGTGCCCGGCCAAGAGCGTCCCGATTATCGCGTGTGCATGGTGCCGGCGTCCGATTACGAAATCGACGCCAACTCCTGGCAGACTTTTGGTCTCGCCGGAACCGGCAGTAAAGACATTCAGATCACCGATGTTTTCGTGCCCGACGATCACACCCACAGCTTGATCGAAGCGCACCTCATGTTGGGGCAAGATCAATTGCCCAAGAACTATCGCTATCCGTTCTGGGTGGCCTTTGGCTTCTGTGTTGCTTCCGCCGTCATCGGCGGGACGCGCGGCGGCTTGGATGAATTGACCGAACAAATGGGCGCACGTGTCGGCAGCTTCGATATGGGTGCGGGCCGCGCCCCGGCAACGCAAGACCCGTTCGTTCGTGCGCGTCTGGGCAAAGCCACCGTACTGGTGCGCGGCGCCGTTGCGCGTCTTGAAAAAGTTGTTTTTGAAATGACCGACTTTATCGAACGCGGCGAAGCGATCCCGGTTCCCGACCGCATGCATTACATGGCCGAAGCCGCACAGTGCGGTAAGGATTGCGAAGACGCGGCGCTGTTGTTGTACAAGGCCACCGGCGCGCGCGGCATCATGCTCGACAATCACATGCAGGCTGTGTTGCGCAACGTTTTGGCGGGCACCAATCACATCTCGATGCATGTTGAAGGCATGGCGATCAACTTGGGCTCGATGCTGCTTGGCGCTGAGGACGTTTCGCCGATCTGCTAAGCGCTGTCTTGAATACATCTTTATCCGCCGAAGTGCGGAGCCTGTGTGAAGCGTGTCTTGGCGGCTTGGTGGAATGTCTCCCCGGCCGCCAACACCCCCTGAGCGGGGTGCAATACTAAAAAGGAAAATGATTTATGTCTCGTCAAGGTCTACTGGAAGTCAACGACATCAAAGGCGCTTGGGCGATCATCCCCAGCCCTTCAAAACCCGATGCGAGCGATTGGCGCGCCACCAACACCGTGGATGTCGCTGAAACCGAACGCATGGTCAACATGCTGATCGATTCCGGCGTCAACGGCATCCTCTCCATGGGCACCTTGGGCGAATGCGCCACCATGACGTGGGACGAAAAGAAGCTCTTTATGAGCACCTTGGTCGAAACCGTCGCCGGTCGGGTTCCGTTGTTCGTCGGCACCTTGGGCATGAACACCCGCGATACCATCGAAATGACCAAGTACGCCCATGACCTGGGCGCTGACGGCACCATGTTGGGTATTCCGATGTGGTGCGCGCCGAGCGTTCCGGTCGCGGTGCAGTTCTACAAAGATGTGGCTGAAGCGGTTCCGGATATGAACATCGCCGTTTACGCCAACCCCGAAGCCTTCAAATTTGAATTCCCGCGTCCGTTCTGGGCGCAGGTCGCCCAAGTGCGTCAAGTGGTCACGGCGAAGTATCTGGGCATCGGCCAGCTGGCCGCCGATCTGCATTTGACCAAAGGGCAGATCAAGCTTTTGCCAATCGATTTCGATTATTATTCCGCCGCGCGCACCGACGATTTCATCGATGCGTTTTGGAGCAGCGGCGCGGTGTGCGGCCCGTCCGTCACCACCACGTTGCGCGACTTGGTCGAAGAGGCCCGCAAAACCGGTGATTGGAGCAAGGCCAAAGCCTTCAACGGTCGTCTCGGCGCAACCGCAGCGCCGTTGTTCCCCAACGGCAGCTTTAAAGAATTTTCCACCTACAATATCGGCCTGGAAAAGGCGCGTATGGAAGCCGGCGGATTGATTTCCACCGGTCCGATCCGTCCGCCGTATCACATCGTGCCCGAGCCCTATTTGGAAGGCGCACGCAAGTCCGGTTCCATGTGGGCTGATATCCACCGCGAACTGACCGCCGACGCTTAAGGCTTTTAAGACTGAATTGAGATCGGAAAGACGCATGTATCGTCACTTGCTCGTACCCACAGACGGATCCGACTTATCGGTCGAAACGGTTGGCAAGGCTGTGGAATTTGCCCGATCTCTGGGGGCCAAGATCACCTTCCTTTCGGCGCGCCGCGATTATGGCGCGACCGATGGGGGGGCTTTGGAACGCACCCTCAATCCAGGCGGATTCGTTGAACACGCAGCGGGCGAGGCAAAAGGCTATGTGGCCCAAGCCGAAGCCGAGGCGCGGATGAAAAAAGTCCAGTGCCAGTCCATCGTACGAACGGCGGATCGACCTTATGAGGCCATCATCGAAGCCGCCAAGGAACAAGCTTGCGACCTGATTTTCATGGCGTCTCATGGGCGTCGTGGATTACAGGCGTTGGTGTTGGGTTCACAAACCCAAAAGGTGCTGGCCCATTCGCCCATTCCAGTTTTGGTCAGCATGGTTGAAAGCAACCAAGCCGAATGGAAGCTGAACCCGGCGGTGGTGACTATCCATCAAGAACATCTGTCGCTGTCGGCTGTGATCCACGCGATGCGCTATTTGATCCAGGAAATTCGGGCCGGGCGGAGCGCGCCCGACATCACGCTGTTTCGCGCCATCATGCACTACATCCACGACTTCCCCGAAACCCTGCACCACCCCAAGGAAGAACTTTACCTGTTTCGTAAGCTGCGCGAACACACTCATGAGGTCGATGCGGTTCTTGAAGAGCTGGAATGTCAGCACAAACGCGAACTCGTGCTCGTAGATGCTTTGGAGGTCAGCCTGGAGCAATACGCATCGCAAGGGGCGAGCGCGTTTGATGGATTGTCTCGCGCCGTAGACGCCTTTGCCGAAGCGGTGTGGGCACACATGAGCTTGGAAGAGCGGGTGGTCATTCCCGCCGCTATGAAACACCTCAGCCCCGAGGATTGGCGCGAGGTGGGGGCGGCGTTCGCCGAAAATGGCGATCCCTGTTTCGATTCCGATACCACCAACGCCTACAAAAAATTGTTCACCCGCATCATCAACCTGGCCCCCGAAGGGGTGCTCGGCAATGACGGCGAATCTACGGACCTCTGAAGAAATTCAGAGGGCGTGAGCCGCACATAGATCAACGACAGGAGGTAACTTAACGATGGCATTGACTGGAATTATACGGCCGGGACACGCACAGATGCGTGTGCTCGATCTCAAGGAAAGCGTCGATTGGTACAGCAACGTTCTGGGTCTTAAGAATATGGGCACCGACAAGTCGGGGCGGGTGTATTTCAAGGCTTGGGATGAACGTGACCACAACAGTGTGATCTTGCGTCAAGCCGATCAAGCGGGCATCGATTTCTTCGCCTTCAAGGTCGATAGCGTGGCATCCATGAACAAGTTCGAATCCGACTTGAACGCTTACGGCGTGAAGACCGAACGTATTCCCGCAGGTGATCTCATGGAAACCGGCGAACGCGTGCGTTTCGAAATCCCCAGCGGACACCTCATCGAGCTGTATGCCGAAAAAACCGACGTCGGCAACGGTCAGAGCTACACCAACCCCGAAGCCTGGACCAGCGAAGCGGAAATCGGCATTGCGCCGACGCGTATGGATCACTGCTTGCTGTACGGGCCGGACATCGAAAAGGTTCAAAAACTCTTCGAAGAGGTTCTCGGCTTCTATCTGGTCGAACACGTCGAGCTTCCCGACGGAAATGCAGATCTCGCCATCTGGCTGTCGGCTTCGAACAAGGCCCACGACATCGCCTTTGTGCGTCATGATGAGCCGGGCAAGTTGCATCACGTCGCATATAAGTTGGAAAGCTGGGAAAAGGTTCTGCGCGCCGCCGATTTGATGTCTATGAACCGCGTGCCCATCGACATCGGACCGACGCGTCACGGCATCACCCGCGGCACCACGATCTACGCCTTCGACAATTCAGGCAATCGTTTTGAAACCTTCAGCGGCGGCTATGAAGCCTATCCCGACTTCGAACCGATCAAATGGACCTTCGACGAAGCGGGCCGCGGCATTTTCTATCACGACCGTGTCATCAATGAAAAGTTCTTGACCGTGATGACCTAAATTCCAGTTGCTCATTGGAATTCTCCCACTTAACCCGGATCTGCTACCCAGATCCGGGTTTTTTTGGGGGGGAGTGTGCGGCTCGTCAGCAGATGGTCGCGACGCTGCCCAAAATCATCCGCACCAAATCGGTTTGACGGGTGGTGCTGGTTTTCAAGAACATCGATTTCAGGTGCGTGCGCACGGTGTTCATGCTGACGCCCAGCTCCGCCGCGGCATCGTCCAAGGTTTTGCCGTCGGCCAAAATCATCGCCAGACCAGCTTCCGCCGGGGTGAAGCCGAATAGCCGCCGTACGGCGTCGTGTGATGTCTCGACCGCACACAGTGGATCGCGAAAAAGGATCGCCACGGCGGCCTTGCGGTCGCCTTCAACCCATGATTCCGCCGTTACGTTGCGCACCAAAATACCCAATGGGCAATCGCCTTGGGGGCGGGAAATGGACAGCGCCTGGACGATGTTGGGCTGGTCGCCGCTGTGGACAGCCAGTGCATTGGTGATGAGCGTTTGAAGTTCCTTGTTGTCGCGTTCCATCAAGGCGTGGACCTTGCCGCTGGTGATGGACAAGCCGTCTTTACGCGCAATCGTATCCTCGGCGATCTTGTTCTGGCGCAACACGAACCCGTACTGGTCGAGAATGACCGAACCGAACATCAGCCGGTCAATGACGCTGGCGAACAGTTGGTTGGTCGATTGGGTCTCGTACTGTTTGGCGTGCAGTTCCACGCAGCGTTTCATGTGAACGACCAAAAGCTCCAGATACTCTTTGTCCAATTGGGAAAAGTTTGGCGCGCTTTTTGGTCGGCAGATGCGAATTTGACATCCGCCGCCGTCCGCGGTGCACATGTCCACGCCGAGCACGTGGAATACATCCATAGGCGCCAAGAACTGCTGATAAAATGCGTTCTGTTCCCACTCTTCTTCGCTGACGAAGTCTTGAGCGGTGAAAGCTTTGTCTTGAGGTAGGTTGACGAACAAGTCGATGGCGTAAAAGTTTTCGTTATAGAAATCATTTACATCCGGTACGTTTTGAACGCCGCTATAAGTGATGTGCGAGGTGGTTCTGGAACGTCCCGGCGAGGTCGGGATACGCGTAATCGAAACCGCATAGTTGGCGCGGAAAAACGTTCTCACCGCCTCCAATGAGCCTTTCCAGGACGGTTCCTGCGCCAAAGGTCCGTCATAAAACCGCGCAACCATTTCGCTGAAATCAGCCAGCGAAGGCGGCGTCATATCTTGACCCTGCTGCGCCGATACAGGTTGCTTTGAGACTGTCATGCCCGTGTGCCTCTCTATTGGCCGCTTCCCGTTGGTATTATTATATTGTACCCGTTCTTTGCGCGGGATGTTCTTTTGATTCATCAAGAATAAGTGGTGCTTATTTCAAGCGAACCACGCAGGTTCGTAGTTTCCAAATGCTCCTGTTTATCGAAACCGCACCACTGCGCCGGGTTGAGCGCGCGCCGCCAAGCTCATGCCGGCGCGTTCGGCCAAATCGACCGCCAACGCAGTGGGCGCCGACAGCGTGGCGAGCAAGGATATGCCCGCCGCGCTGGCCTTTTGCACAAGCTCAAAGCTGCAGCGGCTGGTCATCACCACGAAGCCTTCACAGGGGGTCAGCTTTGCGCGGTAAATGGCGCCGATCAGTTTATCCAGGGCGTTGTGCCGACCAATGTCTTCGCGGACCATCAAAATGCGCCCATCCAGGTCGCAAAATGCAGCGCCGTGGACGGATTTGTTCACGCTGTTCATCGGTTGGTGGTGGGCCATGGCGTCAAAGGCCTGAATGATCGCTTCAGGGTTCACATGCGGGGCGGGAGCCGTGCGCAGTTTGGGTTCGCGCACGGCGTTTTTTAAGTCTTCGATACCGCACAGCCCGCAGCCTGTACGCCCAGCCATCGAGCGACGCGCCGAAAACCCGCGCCCCACATGATCGGGATCGACGGCGATGCACAAGCGCACGCCCGCGTCATGGTGTTCGACTTTGCTCAGTAAGGTGGCGTCAGGTCGGTCAATGATTTCTTCGGCGATGGAAAAACCCAAGGCAAAGTCTTCCAGGTCGGCGGGTGTCGCCATCATAACCGCGTGGGGGATGGTGTTGTAGACGAACGCGACGGGAATTTCTTCGGCCAGCTGCCAATCGACGGCCTCTTCGCGGTGGCCGGAGCGCAGCGCGGAACCTGCGGCAAGCACCGAGCATAATGTCGATGGGGTGGCGAGAGCTGCTGTGTGCGATCCCATGGTTTTACTCCGCGACTTCTGCAACGATCGGCGATTGCACCCGTCGCCAGTCGGCGCGTTGGTTGGAACGCGACACCTGCACCGCCGTCACTTTGTATTCGGGACAATCGGTCGCCCAGTCGGCCTGTTCGGTGGTGATCACGTTAACGCCGGTCACCGGGTGATGGAAGGTCGTGTACACCACCCCTTGCGGCATGCGGTCGGAAATGGTCGCGGTCAAAGCGGTCGCACCCATGCGGCTGGCCAGCGACACCACGTCACCGTCTTGGATGCCGCGCTGTTCGGCGTCATGGGCGTGAATTTCCAAAACGTCTTCGGGATGCCAGACGGTGTTTTGGGTGCGCCGGGTTTGCGCGCCGACATTGTATTGGCTGAGGATGCGCCCGGTGGTCAGCAACAGCGGATACGACCGGCTGGCGCGTTCTTTGGTGGCGACGAATTCGGTGATCACAAACTGACCCTTGCCGCGCACGAAACTGTCTTGGTGCATGGTGCGGGTGCCCTCAGCAGGCGTGGCGTCGGTGCATGGCCACTGGATGCTGCCGAGTTGATCGAGCTTGGCGAAACTCACCCCTTTGAAGGTTGGCGTGAGCTGAGCGATTTCATCCATGATCTGTGATGAGCGCTCGTAGCTCATAGCGTAGCCCATGGCTGTCGCCAGCTCACAGGTAACTTGCCATTCATGTTTGCCGGTTTTGGGGCGCATCGCCGGGCGCACGCGGTTGATGCGTCGTTCGGCATTGGTAAAGGTGCCGTCTTTTTCCAAAAATGAGGTGCCGGGCAAAAACACATGGGCGAAGGCCGCCGTTTCGTTGAGAAACAAATCTTGTACGACGACACAGTCCAACGCCTTGAGGGCGCTGTGCACATGTTGGGTGTTGGGGTCGGACTGGGCGATGTCTTCGCCTTGCACGAACAGGGCTTTCAGCTCGCCGCTGAGCGCCGCGTCGAACATGTTGGGTATGCGCATGCCGGGCTCACCGTCCAGCGCTGTCGCCCACACGCTTTCGAACAGGGTCCGAGTGGCGTCATCGCTGACATGGCGATAGCCGCTGAATTCGTGGGGGAACGAGCCCATGTCGCATGAACCCTGAACGTTGTTCTGACCGCGCAGGGGATTGACGCCGACGCCTTCGCGCCCGACGTTGCCGGTCGCCATCGCCAGATTGGCGAGGCCCATGACCATGGTTGAGCCTTGGCTGTGTTCGGTGACGCCCAGGCCGTAATAGATCGCGCCGTTTCGAGCGCGGGCATACAGGCGCGCGGCGGCGCGCAGTTCCTTGGCGGGGATCCCGGTGATGGGTTCTAGGGCTTCGGGCGAGTTGCGCTCTTCGCGGATGAACGCCTCCCACGCCGCGAAGGCATCAAGATCGGTGCGCTGTTCGATGAAGTCGCGATCTTCCAGACCTTCGCTGAGCACCACGTGGGCCAAGGCGTTGACCATCGACACATTGGTGCCGGGGCGCAGTTGCAGGTGGTGTTGGGCTTGGATGTGCGGACTGCGCACCAGATCGATTTGGCGCGGATCTGCGACAATCAGTTTCGCCCCTTCACGCAGGCGACGTTTCATGCGTGAGCCAAACACCGGGTGTCCATCGGTGGGGTTGGCGCCGATCAGCAAGATCACGTCGGCTTGCTCGACGCTCTTGAAATCCTGAGTACCCGCCGAGGTGCCGAAGGTCTCTTTCAGACCATATCCGGTCGGTGCGTGACAGACTCGCGCGCAGGTATCGACGTTGTTGTTGCCGAACGCGGCGCGGATCATCTTTTGCACGACGAAGACTTCTTCGTTGGTGCAGCGCGATGAGGTGATTCCGGCGATGGATTTCACGCCGTAACGCGCTTGAATGTCTTTGAGGCGCTTGGCGGCGAACGCGATGGCTTCATCCCAAGTGGTTTCGCGCCACGGCTCAGACGTGGTTTCACGCACCATCGGCTTTGTGACGCGATCCTTGTGGGTGGCGTAGCCCCACGCAAAGCGGCCCTTGACGCACGCATGACCCGCGTTGGCGCCGCCGTTTTTGTCGGGCGTCATGCGCACAACGGTTTCACCCTGCATTTCCGCTTTCAATGAACAGCCGACGCCGCAATACGCACATGTGGTCAACACGGTGTGTTCGCCTTGACCGTGTTCGATCACGCTTTTTTCCGTCAACGTCGCGGTGGGGCAGTGCTGCACGCACGCGCCACACGATACGCACTCGCTGTCGAGGAAGCTTTCCCCGATCCCGGCGCTGACCTTGGAGTCAAACCCGCGGCCCTGGATGGTCAGGGCGAAGGTGCCTTGCACCTCTTCGCACGCGCGCACGCAGCGTGAACAAACGATGCATTTCGATGCGTCGAACGAAAAGTATGGATTGCTGGCGTCGGTTGGGGCGTCCAAGTGGGTTTTGCCATCGTCGCCATAGCGCACCTCTCGCAGACCGACTTCACCGGCCATGTCTTGCAGCTCGCAATCGCCATTGGCGGCGCAGGTCAGGCAGTCGAGCGGGTGATCGGAAATGTAGAGTTCCAACACCCCCTTGCGCAGCTTCGCCAAGCGCGGGCTTTGGGTGGACACCACCATGCCCTCCGTCGCAGGCGTGGTGCAGGATGCGGGGGTGCCTTTGCGACCATCGATTTCAACCAAGCACAAGCGGCACGAGCCATAGGCTTCAAGACAATCGGTGGCGCACAACTTAGGGATGGAGATTCCAGCCTCCGCCGCGGCGCGCATCACCGATGTTCCCTCAGCCACGGTGACGGTGCGACCGTCGATCATCACGTTGATGGTGTGATCACTTTGCGAGTTGGGCGTTCCGTAGTCTTTGTCTTTGATGGCGCTCATGATGCGATTTTCTCCGTTGGGCGGACGCGACCGAAATCTTCGGGGAAGTGTTTCAAGGCGCTTTGCACCGGCAATGGAGTCAGCCCACCCATGGCGCACAACGATCCGTCGGTAAGCAGTTCGCACAAGTCTTCGAGCAGGGCGAGATTTTCGTCACGGCGATCGCCCGCGATGATGCGGTCCATCACCTCGACGCCGCGTTGGCTGCCGATGCGGCACGGCGTGCATTTGCCGCAGCTCTCAATGGCGCAGAACTCCAGGGCGAAGCGCGCTTGTTTGGCCATGTCGACACGGTCGTCGAACACCACAATGCCGCCATGACCGACCAAGGCGTCTTGGGCGGCGAAGGCTTCGTAGTCCTCAATGGTGTCGAATTGGCTGGGCGGTACATACGCGCCCAGCGGTCCGCCGGTCTGCACCGCGCGAATCGGGCGACCGGATGCGGCGCCGCCGCCAAAGTCATAAAGCAATTCGCGCAGGGTGACGCCGAAAGCTTTTTCCACCAAGCCGCCGTGCTTGATGTTTCCAGCCAATTGAAACGGCTGTGTGCCGCGTGAACGTCCGACGCCGAAATCGCGGTAATGCGCCGCGCCTTTGGCCAAGATCAGCGGCGCCGTGGTCAGCGACAGCACGTTGTTGACCACGGTCGGTTGGCCGAACAAGCCTTCCAGGGCGGGAAGGGGGGGCTTGCTGCGCACCTGTCCGCGACGTCCTTCAAGGCTTTCGAGCATCGAGGTTTCTTCACCGCAGATGTAAGCGCCCGCGCCAACCCGAACTTCAAGGCGAAATTCCCGATCAGAGCCATGCAGGCCATCGCCCAGCCAGCCTTTGCGTTCGGCGATTGTGATGGCCTGGCGCATGGTGGCGATGGCGTGGGGGTATTCGGACCGCACGTAGATGTAGCCTTGCGTGGCGCCCACGGCGATGGCCGCGATGGTCATACCTTCGATCAGCGAAAACGGGTCGCCTTCCATGATCATGCGATCGGCAAAAGTGCCGCTATCGCCTTCGTCGGCGTTGCAGCAGATGTATTTTTGTGGAGCGGGCGCATCCAAAACGGTTTGCCATTTGATGCCGGTGGGAAAGCCCGCGCCGCCGCGCCCGCGCAGGCCGCTTTCGCGGATTTCCGCACAAATCTCTGCGGGCGTCATACTCAAGGCTCGTTTTAGGCCGTCGAATCCGCCGTGGTTTTGATAGTCTTCCTCCGACAAAGGATCAATCACGCCGCACCGTGCAAAGGTTAAGCGTTCTTGGTTTTTGAGGTACGGAATTTCTTCGGTGAAACCTAAGCTCAACCAATGTTTCGCGGCGCTGAGAAAGCCCGTATCGAACAGCGCGGGCACGTCTTGGACGGTGACAGGCCCATAAGCGACCCGGCCTTCCGGCAAGGCCACTTCGACCAGCGGTTCCAGCCACAGCATACCGCGCGATCCGGTGCGCACGATGTTGATCGAAAGGCGCCGGCGTGCGGCCTCCGCGGCAATGGCTTCGGCGACGTCGTCGGCGCCGACGGACAGGGCGGCGGCGTCCTTGGGGATGTAGATGGTTTGCGCGCGCATCAGAAACCCTTCCTGTGCGCACTGATCAGCGCATCAAAACGCATCGCATCGACGCGACCGTGCAGTTGTGTGTCGATCATCACAGCAGGCGACAACGCGCAATTGCCAAGGCAATACACCGCTTCCAAGCTAAAGGCGTCATCGTCGGTGGTGGCCCCTAAGCCGGTGGACAGGTGGCGCTTGGCGTGTGCGATCAAAGCGTCCGCACCCATGGCTTGGCAGGCTTCTGCGCGACAAATTTTAATCTCGTGACGGCCTGCGCGGGTTTGACGGAAGTCGTGATAGAACGACACCACGCCATGGACCTCGGCGCGTGACAGGTTCAAGGTTTTCGCCAGCAAGTGAACCGCGGCGTTTTCGATGCAGCCGAACTCATCGTGCAAGGCATGAAGCATCGGCAGCAATGCGCCGCGCTGGGTTTGATAATTTAAGATGATCGAAGAGGCGCGCTCCTCCGACCATGCCGCGCGGCCAACCATGCCGGTTCTCCAATGTCGTGATGTGGGTTGGGGGACAAGATCGGTGGAAACAAAACCGCAATCAAATTTGATTTATTCATCGCCCGATAGCAAAAATCTATCGGGATGGCGCATCCGTTTGCGGCGTGGGTATCTGTCGTGACGAAGCCATATCCGCCAAGGCGCGTGCGATCGGTGCGGGCGGTTGGCGCTGGGCATGCACAAGACCCACCGTATGGCTCATCGTCGGACATGCAAGGGGCAGGGCGACCAGGGTGGGGTCGGGTTTGAGCAAAGCCAACAACTGGTTGGTCACGATGCTCGACCACGGGCCATGTCGCACCAGGGTATAGAGGTTGATCAGAGAATTCGTTTCGATTCCCGGCGCGACCTGTATGCCCGCAGCCTCGAAAGCGGTATCGGTGATGCGGCGATTTTCCATGTCCGGCGTCAACAGACACAGGGGATATGCGGCCGCATCCTTCCATCCCATTTCGCTGAGATTTTCAACATCGGGGGTGCGCTGGGTGATGAAAAAGTAACTTTCTTCATACATTGCGGTGGCGCGCACTTCGCTCAATGGTTCGTTATCGATGTAAGTGATGCCCACATCCAGTTCGAATTCGTTTAGCCCGCGCTGAATATCGCGTGAGCTCATGGATCTGACTGTAAAACTCACATGGGGATGACGCGCGGAGAAGGGGCCGAGAAGATGCGCAACGCAAGGCAGCGCCGATGGAATGACGCCGATTTTCGCCGTGCCGCTGAGGCCTGCGTCGCTTTCTTTAAGAGAGTGCAAAAACACATCGTGCTCGGCCACCATACGTCGCGCGTGATCAAGGACCCGGTGGCCTTCAATGGTGAAGCCTTCGAATTTCTGGCCGCGGGCGACGATGGTCACGTCGAGGGTTTCTTCCAATGTGCGGATGGCGTTGGAAAGGGTCGGCTGGGTGATGTTGCACGCCGCCGCCGCGCGACCGAAATGGCGCTCACGGGCCAAAGCCAAGAGATACGTGTATTTGCGCAGCATGACATATCCTTCCGAAATTCATCATGCGCATAATTTTGCTCAAAATGTTTCACCTGTTCGGGTGATGCGAGGGGATGGCGAAACACCGACGATGATCGTCCGAGTGTCGATCCGTTTTCGACATCAATCAAATGAGTGGAATGACGAGGCGTGAGCGGCCAACGACAACATGTCCCCATAATGTTTAGCGTGACGCTGAATACGGGCGAGCGGTTCGAATGTGGGGAGAATGAAAAGGTTCTGTTCGCTATGGAACGTTTACACACGCCGGGTGTGCAGATCGGCTGTCGTGGTGGTGGCTGCGGCGCGTGTCGGATTGAGGTTTTGGATGGCGAGTATGAGGTGTTGGCGATGGGCAAAAACCATGTCTCTGACGAAGAAGCCGCACAAGGCTTTGCATTGGCATGTCGTGTGCTGCCCAACAGCGACCTGTTGATCAAACCCGCCCCGAAGGCCAAAAGCTAAAAGACCCTAAAAGGAATATACATGAGCACCCAGACGGCCCCGAACGCCGACACCGATCAGGTTGAGATCAAGCACTTTATCAATGGCGAATTTGTTGCGGGTTCCAGCGGCGAAACATTTGATAATATCTGTCCGTTGAACGGTGAGACGCTTGGCGTGATCCACAAAGCCAGTAAGCAAGATGTGGATGCAGCGGTAAACGCCGCGCGCGCCGCCATGGACGGCGAATGGGGAGCAATGCCCACGGCTGAGCGCTTAAAGCTGTTGTATGCGGTGGCCGATGAAATCGACCGCCGTTTCGATGATTTTTTGCAGGCCGAAATCGCCGACACCGGCAAGCCGCGCTCGCTCGCGGCGCACATCGACATTCCGCGCGGCGCCGCGAATTTTAAGGTCTTCGCCGACGTGGTGAAAAACGAACCCAGCGAAAGCTTCTTTTTGGAAACGCCGGACGGCGCTGGCGCGCTGAATTATGCGGTGCGCAAACCCAAGGGTGTGATCGCGGTGATCAGCCCGTGGAACCTGCCGTTGCTGTTGATGACGTGGAAAGTCGGCCCGGCGCTGGCCTGCGGCAATACCGTCGTGGTCAAGCCGTCCGAAGAAACACCGACCACCACCACACTGCTGGGTGAAGTGATGAACGCGGTGGGTATGCCCAAGGGCGTGTTCAATGTCGTGCATGGTCACGGCCCCGATGCGGCGGGTGAGTTCCTCACACAGCATCCGGGCGTCGACGCCATCACCTTCACCGGCGAAACCCGCACAGGCGAAGCGATCATGAAGGCCGCCGCCAATGGCGTGCGCGATGTATCGTTTGAGCTGGGCGGTAAAAACCCCGGCATCGTGTTCGCCGATGCGGATTTCGACGCGGCCATCGAAGGCGCCATGCGTTCGGTGTTCGCCAACTGCGGTCAAGTGTGTTTGGGCACCGAACGCATGTTCGTCGAGCGCCCGATCTATGAGAAATTTGTCGCTGAGTTGGCGAAAAAGGCCAAGGGCCTCAAACTCGGCCACTATAACGATGCGGACACCAACCTCGGCCCTCTGATCTCCCAAGAGCACCGCGATAAGGTGAAGTCGTATTACGACCTCGCCGTTGCTGAAGGCGCCACGGTGGTCACCGGCGGTGGCATCCCCGACATGGGTGAGCTGAGCGGCGGTTGGTGGATCGAACCGACAATATGGACGGACCTCCCCGATGACAGCCGGACCGTGAACGAAGAAGTTTTCGGTCCGTGCTGTCACATCCGCCCGTTCGACACGGAAGAAGAAGTCATCCGTATCGCAAACGCCACGCCGTATGGTTTGGCCGCAGCTGTCTGGACCACCGACAGCTCGCGCACGCACCGTGTCGCGCGTCAGCTCGACGCCGGAATCGTGTGGGTGAATTCGTGGTTCCTGCGCGATCTGCGCACGGCCTTTGGCGGATCGAAAATGTCCGGTATCGGTCGTGAAGGCGGCGTGCACTCGCTTGAGTTCTACACCGAGCTCTCCAACGTTTGCGTTAAGCTGTGAGACTGCCCATGACCTCAACGCCCGAAAACATCCAAAAAGCCGCCGACGCGCTTTACCAGGCGCATAAAACCAAAACGCCGTGCGACCCGGTCCGCGACCTGCTCGAAGACGGTGACGTCGATGGCGCCTATGCGGTGCAAGAAACCAACACCCAGCGGTGGCTGGCGGAAGGCCGTAAATTGGTGGGCCGCAAGATCGGTCTGACCTCGGTCGCGGTGCAGCAGCAGTTGGGTGTCGATCAGCCCGATTACGGCATGCTGTTCGCGGACATGGCGATTGCGGAAGGTGAAGAAATGCCGCTTGGCGCTTTGTTGCAGCCCAAGGCCGAAGCCGAAGTCGCGTTTGTCATCGGCAAAGATCTGACCGATGAGCAGATGACGTTGTCCGAACTGATCAGTGCGGTGGAATACGCCTTGCCCGCGCTGGAAATCGTCGATAGTCGCGTTGCGGATTGGAACATCCGCATCCTCGATACCGTCGCCGACAACGCCTCCAGCGGTCTGTATGTGCTGGGCGCAGAGCCGGTGAAGTTGGAAGGCCTAGACCTGCGCACCTGCGGCATGGTGATGGATTTGCGTGGTGAGCCCGTATCCACCGGCGTGGGCGCAGCGTGCCTGGGCCATCCGCTAAACGCCGCGTTGTGGCTGGCGAAAACCATGGCTCGCGTGGGTCGTCCGCTCAGCGCTGGCGATCAAATCATGTCCGGGGCCTTGGGTCCCATGGTGACCGCGTCCCCCGGCGATGTGCTTGAAGCACGGATCGAAGGTCTGGGTTCCGTGCGCGCTGCATTTGCTAAGGAGTAACGACGAATGAGCCAAACAAAAACCAAATGCGCCATCATTGGGCCGGGTAACATCGGCACCGATTTGATGATCAAGGTGATGCGCACCGGCAAGAACATCGAAATGGGCGCGCTGGTCGGCGTTGATCCAAAGTCTGACGGTTTGGCGCGCGCCGAACGTATGGGCGTGATCAACACCGCCGAAGGTCTCGAGGGCCTGGTGAAGATGGACGTGTGGAAAGACATCGGCGTGGTGTTCGACGCGACGTCGGCATACGTGCACCAAAAGCACAATGACATTTGTGTTGAGCACGGCAAGCAGATGATCGACCTGACACCCGCCGCCATCGGCCCGCATTGCATTCCCGTGGTCAACATGGATGAGCACTTGAATGAGCAAAACGTCAACATGGTGACCTGTGGCGGTCAAGCGACTATTCCTATGGTTTACGCGGTCAAGCGCGTCGCCAACACGGTGCCGTACGCGGAAATCGTTGCCTCCGTGTCGTCCAAATCCGCCGGTCCCGGCACCCGCGCCAACATCGATGAGTTCACGCAAAACACCGCGCGCGCCATTGAGACGGTTGGCGGCGCGGCGCGCGGCAAAGCAATCATCATCTTAAACCCGGCCGAACCGCCGGTGCTGATGCGCGACACGGTTTATGTGTTGAGCCAAGGCGCTGAGCCCGAAGCCATCCAAAAAAGCGTCGAAGACATGGTCGCGTCCGTACAAGAGTACGTGCCCGGTTATCGCCTCAAGCAAGAGGTGCAGTTCGAACGCTTCGGCGAAAACAACCCGGTGAAAATCCCCGGCTATGGCGAATTCGTCGGCATCAAATCGACCATCTTCTTAGAAGTTGAAGGCGCTGCGCACTACCTACCAGCCTACGCCGGAAATCTTGACATCATGACCTCTGCGGCGCTGGCGACGGCGGAACGCTGGACGGCCACGAAGAACGACGCAGCTGCGGCTGAGTAAGGAGCAAATTGCATGACCGATAAAATCTACATTCAGGACGTAACGCTCCGCGATGGCATGCACGCGCTGCGCCATCAGTTTGATCTCGACGACGTGGTGGCGATCGCTAAGGAATTAGACAAAGCCAACGTCGACGCCATTGAAATCACCCATGGTGACGGCTTGGCGGGCGATAGCTTCAACTACGGTTTCGGTTCCAACACCGATCTGGAATGGATCGCCGCCGTATCGGACGCGGTTGAAAATGCCGTCGTGACGGTGTTGTCGCTGCCCGGCATCGGCACACGTGAACACCTCAAAGCTGCTTTTGACGCCGGTGCGCGGTCGTGCCGCATCGCCACCCATTGCACCGAGGCCGACACCTCTCAACAGCACATTCCCATCGCCCGCGAGCTGGGCTTTGACACCGTCGGTTTTTTGATGATGGCGCATATGAACACGCCCGAAGGTTTGGCCGAACAAGCCAAGCTGATGGAAAGCTATGGGGCGCAAACCATTTACGTTACCGACAGCGCCGGGGCCATGTTGCCCGATGACATCCGCGTGCGGGTGCGCGCCGTGCGTGACGCCATCGATCCGAAAACGGAACTGGGCATTCACTGCCATCACAACCTATCCATGGGCGTTGCCAATTCCATCGCCGCGTTGGAAGAAGGCGCCAATCGCGTCGATGCTTCGCTCGCCGGCATGGGTGCGGGTGCGGGCAATGCGCCTTTGGAAGTGTTGATCGCGGTTATGGATCGCAGTGGTTATAACCACGGTTGCGACCTCTTCACGTTGATGGACGCAGCCGACGACATCGTGCGTCCGCTGCAAGACCGTCCCGTGCGCGTTGATCGTGAAAGCCTCAGCTTGGGGTACGCTGGCGTGTATTCCAGCTTCCTGCGTCACGCGGAAAACGCCTCGAAAACCTACAACATCGACACCCGCGACATCCTGGTTGAACTGGGGCGTCGCAAAATGGTCGGTGGCCAAGAAGACATGATCGTTGACGTAGCCTTGGACCTAATCAAGGAGAGGGGAGCCGCTTGATGGGGCCCGATGGGGAAAAGCCAGAGGGGGGAGATAGAACACGCGCAACCCGTCGCACGCTCGACTGGCATGTGCTGCGCAAAGTGATATGCGATCGTTACTTCAACGGACACACGCTCGAGCATTGCCCCAATTGCAAGGATCGCATCGTCTGCTTTGGAATGATCGAGGATGCACTGAAACTTGTCGATGGATTTAACACCAAAAAGGCTGCCGACAAGGATCAAAAACACACAAAACAACAAGGTGTCGTATGAAAGACCTGAGTACATTCGCAGAAGTCGTTGATGAAGCCGCGCGCACCGCCACGGCCATCGCACAGTTCGACGGCGACAACGCGCTGAACCTGGATGAGGCCTACGCCGTTCAAGCAATGTCCATCGCTCGGCGCCTGGATCGCGGCGAGCGCCGCGTCGGCGTGAAAATGGGCCTCACCAGTCGCCAGAAAATGGAACAGGTCGGCGTGTCGGAGGTCGTGTGGGGCCGCTTGACCAGCGCCATGCGCATCGAAGAAGGCGGCATGCTGGATATGGCGAAGTTCGTCCATCCACGGGTCGAGCCGGAAATCGCCTATCTGATGAAAAAGCCGTTGTCCGGCGACGTCAGCCCGCTGGAAGCCCTGAACGCGGTCGAAGCCATCGCCCCTGCGTTGGAAATCATCGACAGCCGCTATGAGAATTTCAAATTCGCTTTGGGTGATGTGATTGCCGATAACTCGTCGTCTTCGGGCTTCGTGGTGGGCAATTGGCAAGCGCCAAGCACAGATGTGTCCAATCTTGGCATTATCTTGAAGTTCGACGGACGTCCCGTGCAAATGGGCTCCACCGCAGCCATTCTCGGCAATCCGATCCGCTCTCTCGTCGCTGCCGCACGAATGGTTGCGCGTTGGGGCGAAAAGTTGGAGCCGGGCATGATTGTGCTTGCTGGCGGCGCAACCGCGGCGTCGCCGTTGGCGGCGGGCGTGCAGGTGTGTGGTGAGTTCCAAAACATCGGCAACGTCGAATTTCGCGTTGCAAAATAGGGCGTCGTCATGAACCAGCTTATCGATATCGATATCGAATTCTACTTCAACTTTCGCAGCCCGTATTGCTATTTGGCGAGCAATGCGGTGTGGGACATTTTTGAAGGTGATCATATCAATTTGCTGTGGCGTCCGTTGGGCGGCTGGTCCGGGCGTTCCGATCCCGAGCGCGCAAAAATTAAAATCCCTTCTGTGCGCCAAGATATCAAACGCTGGGCTAACAAGCTCGGCATTCCCATGACCCCGCCGCCGATCACCACCGATCCGACTCGCGCCGGGGCCGCAAGTCTGTTGGCCGAACGTGAAGGCAAGCTCAAGGATTATATCGTTGAAGTGATGCGCGCTGAATGGGCCGAGGGCCGTGACATCGGCGATTTGGGCGTGTTGCGCGATGTGGCTGAACGCATCGGTTTGGATGCGGATGCCGTTGCCTTGGCGGCGAACGATGCGAGCAACTTAGCGGCCTTGGATCGCCACGCCGAACAAGCCAAAGTTAAAAACGTCTTCGGCGTGCCGAGCTTTGTCATTGGCGACGAGGTGTTTTGGGGCAACGACCGTCTTGATTTCGTGCGTGAACATGTTCGTGACTTACGTTCCGTTGGTCAGTGAGGTCACAGATGATTGCGCGTGTACACAAATCGTTTTCGAACATACCGGCAAAGGCCAAAGGCTGCGTTGTTGCGATCGGTAATTTCGATGGCGTACACCTGGGACACCAATCGCTGATTCTGTGTGCGCACGAAAAGGCGACAGAGCTTGGCGCGCCGCTTGGCGTGTTGACCTTCGAGCCCCATCCACGGGCCTTTTTCGACCCTCATCAGCCGTCGTTTCGATTGATTCCGGAAAGCTTGAAAACGGCTTTTGTCGCGAACGCAGGGGTCGAACATATTTTTATCGCCAAATTCGACGCCGCCTTTGCCGCCCTGTCGGCGCAAAGCTTCGTCGATGACGTTTTGGTGCGCGATCTAGATGTCGCCCACGTTGTGGTGGGGGCGGATTATCATTTTGGCAGCCGCCGCCAAGGCGATATCGCGATGTTGCGCGCACTCGGCGCCAAATGCGGATTTGGCGTCAGTGAAGTCGCGCCGGTGAAAGATCGCTATGGCCTAGTGTATTCATCGACCCGCGCGCGCGCCGCGCTACGCGATGGCATGCCCCATTTGGCGTCTGAGATTTTAGGCCGGACGTGGTCACTTCATGGCTGCGCGCAACAGTTTGATGACGGTGTCGTGTCATTGTCGTTCGATGGTCAACAGCGCCCCTTGCCGGGCATGTACGTTGTGCGCGCTGAGATTGTCGATCCGTTGTCGGGTGAGGTGCTTGAAACCGTTCAGACGCTTTCGTGGCACTACGCTGCTGACGTGAACGGTGAAGACGACCTTTATGTGGCGTTCGACAGCGATGACATCGTCGGCAAGCGGGTGCGGGTTCAATTCCTCGACTTTGTGGAACCGGGACGTCTCGACTACGTCGGCACGAGTTGGGCGTATCCAGCCGATAAACCAGAGCTTCCCGTCCTCAATACGGGGTGGGTCTGAGCAAAAGAATGACGCTTTCGTTGAGCGGCGTGTATGGCGTTCAGCGAAGCGACATGGTCCGGGCGCATGCATGTGGTGCGCATGCGCCCGGACATTTTTTCGTTGATGGGTAGGCGGGATAGAACACCATGATTGACTTAGATCACATTACACAGGAACAAGCCGACAGTTCGCCGGTCACGGTCAGCGTCGCGCGCAAAATCAAGCCCGGTCGGGAGCACGACTACGAGGCGTGGATCAAAGGCGTCAGCATCGACGCCGCTAAATATCCAGGCCATCAAGGCATCAGCGTGATTCGTCCCAGTCAGAATTCAAGCCAGGGCGCCAAAGGCGAGTACGTGTTGATCTATCGGTTCGACAGTTATGAGCATGGCCGCGCATGGGAAGAATCCGACGTGCGCGCTTTTTGGATGGCGAAACTTGATGGCATGGCGGTAGGGGATGCGACCTATAAGAAGGTCACCGGCCTTGAGTTTTGGTTCGATTTGCCCGCTGTGCCCGCTGCGGCGCGGCCCGCCCCACATAAAATGGCAATGATACTCGTGGTCACGGTATTTCTGTTAGTATATCCCATGCAAGCCTTCGTCGGCCCCTTGATGGAGGATTTCCCTCTTTGGCTTAGGGTCTTTTGCGTGGTGGTGTTTCAGGTCCTGATGTTGACCTATGTTGTCATGCCGTGGGTGACAAAGCTTTTGAAATCGTGGCTCTATACACTTGACCGCCATTCTTGATATCCCGTCCTAGGAGGACACATGCGTAAGGTTTTTCAGAAGCTCTTGGTTGCCAACCGGGGTGAAATCGCCATCCGTGTTTTTCGCGCGGCCAATGAACTGGGCATCAGGACCGTTGCGGTCTACGCCGAAGAAGACAAGTTGTCGTTGCATCGCTTCAAGGCGGATGAGAGCTACCGCGTCGGCGAAGGCTTAGGGCCGGTCAAAGCCTATCTGACCATTGAAGAAATGATCCGCGTCGCCCTACAGGCGGGCTGCGACGCCATCCATCCGGGTTACGGTTTTCTGTCGGAAAATCCTGAATTCGCGGAAGCCTGCGCTGAAAATGGCATCACCTTCATCGGCCCTTCGCCCGATGTCATGCGCTCTTTGGGCAACAAGGTATCGGCGCGCGAAATGGCGGTAAAGGCCGGCACGCCGGTGATGCCCGCCACCGGACCGCTGCCTGAAGACATGACCGAAGTGCGCAAGATGGCGCTAGAGGTCGGCTACCCGGTGATGCTCAAAGCCTCATGGGGCGGTGGCGGACGCGGCATGCGCGTGATCGAGTCGGAAGACGCCTTGGAACGCGAAGTCACCGCCGGGCGTCGTGAAGCCGAAAGCGCGTTTGGCAACGGCGAGGTCTATCTGGAAAAGCTGGTAAAGCGTGCGCGACACGTCGAAGTCCAGCTGTTGGGCGACAAACACGGCAACGTGGTGCATCTGTTCGAGCGCGATTGCACGGTGCAGAGGCGTAATCAAAAGGTCGTCGAACGCGCGCCGGCCCAGTACCTCAGCGATCAGCAACGCACCGATCTGTGCGACGCCGCGCTGCGTTTGGCGCGCACGGCGGGCTACGAATGCGCCGGCACGGCGGAATTTTTGATGGATGCCGACACCGATGATTTCTACTTCATCGAAGTGAACCCGCGCGTTCAGGTCGAACACACGGTCACCGAAGAAGTCACCGGCATCGATATCGTTAAGGCGCAAATCCTGCTCGCAGGGGGGGGGCGCATCGGTCACCGGGAAGAATCCGGCGTTCCGGCGCAACAAGACATTCGCCTTATTGCTCATGCTATGCAGTGTCGCGTCACCACCGAGGATCCCGAACAAAATTTCATACCCGATTACGGCCGCATCAATGTATACCGGGGCGCGACCGGGTTCGGCGTGCGCCTGGATGGCGGCACCGCATACACGGGCGCGGTGATCACGCGGTTCTACGACAGCTTGTTGGAAAAAGTCACCTGTCGCGGCTCGACCCCTGAAGAAGCGCGCACCCGTATGGACCGAGCGCTGCGGGAGTTTCGCATTCGCGGCGTGGCGACCAACTTGGCGTTTGTCGAAAACCTGATCAATCATCCGACCTTTATAGACGCCAGCTACACCACGCGTTTTATCGACGAAACGCCGGAACTGTTTCATTTCCCCAAGCGTCGCGATCGCGCCACGCGGTTGCTCAATTTCATTGGCGAAGTGATCGTCAACGGCAACCCGGAAGTGGAAGGCCGCAAAGTTCCCGAAGCGCACCCGCTGCCCAAGGTTCCGGTTCACGCTTTTAAAGCGATGCCGAAAGGCACGCGCGATTTACTCAACGAGCTGGGACCGGAAGGTTTTTCTCAGTGGATGAAAGACCAAAAGCGCGCGTTGATCACCGACACCACCATGCGTGACGGCCATCAGTCCTTGCTGGCGACGCGCATGCGCACCTATGACATGGTTCAGGCGGCGGATAGTTATGCGCACCTGTTGCCTGATTTGTTCAGCCTGGAATGCTGGGGCGGGGCGACCTTCGACGTGTCGATGCGGTTCTTGAAGGAATGCCCGTGGGATCGCTTGCGCCACCTGCGCGAACGGGCGCCAAACGTGTTGTTCCAGATGTTGTTGCGCGGCGCCAACGGCGTCGGCTACGCCAACTATCCCGACAACGTGGTGCAAGCGTTCGTCAAGCAAGCCGCAAGTAGCGGCGTCGATGTGTTTCGTGTGTTCGATAGCCTCAACTGGGTGGAAAACATGCGTGTGTCCATGGACGCGGTGTTGGAAAGCGGTAAGCTGTTGGAAGGCGCGATTTGCTACACCGGCAATTTGCTGGACCCGGCGCGACCCAAGTATGACTTGGATTACTACGTCAAGATGGCGCGCGAACTGAAGGGGGCGGGCTGTCACATCATCGGCATCAAGGATATGGCCGGACTGTGCAAGCCCACCGCGATCAAGATGCTGGTCGAAGCGGTAAAAGCGGAGACGGATCTGCCGATCCACTTTCACACCCACGATACTTCCGGGATCGCAGCGGCCAGCGTTTTGGCGGCGGTCGAGGCTGGCGTCGACGCCATCGATGCGGCGATGGACAGTTTTTCGGGTCTGACGTCGCAACCCAATTTGGGCTCGATCGTTGAAGCGTTGCGCGACACTGATCGCGATAGCGGCATCGATCCCGCCGTGGTGCGTCAGTTCTCAAATTATTGGGAATTCGTGCGCAAGGACTATCGCGGCTTTGAAAGCGATTTGCGCTTTGGCGCGTCGGAAGTGTACTTGCACGAAATGCCGGGCGGCCAGTTCACCAACTTGAAAGAACAAGCCCGCGCCATGGGCCTGGAAGAACGCTGGCACGACGTCGCCGAAGCGTATGCCGAGGTCAATCAGATGTTCGGCGACATCGTCAAAGTTACGCCGTCCTCTAAAGTCGTCGGCGATATGGCGTTGTCGATGGTGTCGGCTGGGCTCAGCCGGGCGGAGGTCGAAGACCCCAAGCGCGAAGTGGCGTTCCCCGATTCCGTGGTGTCGCTGTTCCATGGCGATTTGGGCCAACCACCGGGCGGCTTTCCCAAGGCGCTGCAAGACAAAGTGCTCAAAGGCGGCCAGCCGATCACGGTGCGCCCCGGCGCATCGGTGCCGCCGGCGGACTTGGTTCAGGTCAAGGCCGAGGCCGAGCAAAAGGTTGAACGTCATATCACCGATGAAGAGCTGCAATCGTATCTGATGTACCCCAAGGTCTATGTCGATTACGCCAACCACCGGCGCAGCTATGGCCCGGTGGAGGTCTTACCGACGCCGGTGTTCTTTTACGGCATGAAGCAAGGTCAAGAGATCAGCGTCGAGTTGGAAATGGGCAAGATCCTCAACATCCGCTGCGTCGCCATCGGCGATGTGGATGATGAGGGTAAGGTCAAAGTGTTCTTCGAGCTGAATGGCCAGCCGCGATCTGTGCGCGTCGAGGACAAGTCCGTCGCCGCCACTGTGGTCAGCCACCCGAAAGCCGAAGAGGGCAACCCCAACCACATACCTGCGCCGATGCCGGGCGTGGTGGCTTCGGTCGCGGTGCACGAAGGCCAAAAAATCACCGCCGGGGATTTGCTGTTGACCATCGAAGCGATGAAAATGGAGACAGCGATTCACGCCGATCAAGACGGCGTGATCAAACGTTTAGTCGTGCAGTTCGGCGCTCAGGTTGAAGCCAAGGACCTTTTGATCGAACTGGAGTGACGTGCTTTAAGGCTTGAGACGAAACACCACCGACAGATTGTTCGCCGGCATCTGGTGAGTTTGCTCCAACTGAAAACCATGTCGATTGGCGAGCGCTTCTACCGCATCCAGGTCGCGCACGCCCCATGCGGCGTTGCGGGCGCGTAAATTGGCGTCGAACGCAGCGTTGCTTTCGGCCGTGTGCTTGCCGCCGCGTTTGAAGGGGCCGTAGAAATATAAAAAGCCGCCGTCGACGATATGGTGCGCAGCGCCTTCAACCAGCCCCTCGACCGCCGGCCACGGCGCAATGTGGATCATGTTCGCGTTGACGATGACGTCAAAACGGTGCGGCAATCGTTTCGGGGTTCGCCTTTGCGCCATGCGGGTTGGGTGACGTCCAACAGCGATGCTGGTTGAATAGCGCGCGCGTCGGCGTCTTGTCGCCATGCCTCGATGCTTGCAATGTGATCGGGATCAAGGTCCGTCGGCCACCATGTCAACGTCGGGCACGCCGCCGTTATGTGCACCGCGTGTTGTCCGGAAGCACTGGCGATTTCCAGCACCGCTTTTGCACCCGCGTCGAACAGGGGCTTTAAAACGTTTAGAATCGCGTCGGCATTGCGCCGCGTTGCGGGAAAATCCAAGCGATGATCTTGCGGATCGCTCATCGTATGTGGTTCCTTGTGAGGGGCTTGCTTTAGTTAAAACGTTGCCGGCGCCAAAATCAACAGCGGCGCCACGACCAGGATGGTCTTGCTCTATTTTGCCTTTGATCGCATTTGCTATAGAGATCTTTCGATGAACAACATCTTCTTCTTGGTATTGCCTTTTTTCGCCCTTGTGGTCACCGGTTACGTTGCCGCGCGGTGGCGCATTTTGGATGCGCCGGGCGTGTTGGGGATCAATCGCTTCGTCTACTTTTTCGCTCTTCCGGCGCTGCTGTTCAACAAGATGGCGGCGACGGACTTCCCGCGTTTGGTCAGCGAAAGCGCTTTCGTGCTCGCCCACTTGGTCGCGGGTTTAGTGGTGTTCGCGTTGATGTGGGGCACGGCGAAGGTTCTGTTTAAGGCGAGGCGCAACAACCTCGCAATGATGGCGTTGGCGGGGTGTTACGGCAACATCGGCTTTTTGGGCATACCCCTTTTGGTGTCGGTCCTGGGCGGCGAAGCCGCCGCGCCATTGTCGCTGATGCTGCTGGTTGACGTGGCTTTTTTCATTCCCTTCGCGACGATCTTGATGAGCCCGACGGGCGCAGAAAAACTACGCCATATGATCATGCGCGGGGTGGTGAAAAATCCGCTGATCATCGCCATCGTCGTTGGCGCCGGATTTTCTGCGACCGGATTCGGCTTGCCGGGCGAACTGGCTGGGTTCACCAATCTGTTGGGCCAAGCGGCCGCGCCGGCGGCGATGTTCGCCTTGGGCGCGGTGCTGGCGGGACGCCCCATTGCGGATGGTTTGGGTGAAGCGTCTTGGATGAGTGTGTTCAAGCTGGCGGTCCATCCGCTGATCATGTGGGCCGCGATGACGGTCTTCGGCGTCAGCGACGCATGGCGCTTGGTCGCGACCTTAGGCGCGGCCACGCCGGTCGCCGCGGCGCTGTTCGTGATCGCGCAAGAGCATGACGCCATGCCCGCAAGGGCGTCCACGGCGGTGTTGATGTCCACCGCCGTGTCGTTGATCACCTTGCCGTTGTTGATCGTCTGGTTGATGAATTAAGCGTAAGCGGCTTTCGCCTTGATGCGCCACGCGTGCAGCAACGGTTCGGTATAGCCGCTGGGCTGCTCACGTCCTTTGAACACCAGATCCGAGGCTGCTTGAAAGGCGATGGAATGTTCGAAATCCGTCGCCATTGGGCGGTAGCTGGGATCGTTGGCGTTTTGCCCATCGACCACCGCGGCCATGCGTTCCAAGGTTTCGCGCACTTGGGGCTCAGAACAGATGCCGTGATGCAGCCAGTTGGCCAAATGCTGGCTGGAAATGCGCAAGGTGGCTCGGTCTTCCATCAAACCGACGTTGTTGATGTCGGGCACTTTTGAACATCCCACACCTTGATCGATCCAACGCACCACGTAACCGAGAATGCCCTGAGCATTGTTGTCCAGTTCGGACTGAATTTCATCTTCCGACAGATTGAGATCGCCCATCAATGGAATGGTGAGGATGTCATCGATGCTGGCGCGCGGTCGTGAGGCGAGCTCGCGTTGACGCTCAGCCACATTGACTTTGTGGTAATGCATCGCGTGCAAGGTCGCGGCGGTGGGCGACGGCACCCACGCGGTGTTGGCCCCGGCTTCGGGGTGGGCTTGCTTGCTATCGACCATGCGCTTCATTTCGTCGGGCATGGCCCACATGCCTTTGCCGATTTGCGCTTTACCGCTGAGTCCGGCCGCCAAACCTATATCGACGTTCCAGTCTTCATAGGCCGCGATCCACGGCTGAGCCTTCATGGTTTCTTTGGGGACCACCGGTCCGGCTTCCATGGAAGTATGGATTTCGTCGCCGGTGCGATCCAAGAACCCGGTGTTGATAAACACCACGCGGTCTTTGGCGGCGCGGATGCATTCTTTGAGGTTCACCGTGGTGCGGCGTTCTTCGTCCATGATGCCCATTTTCAGGGTGTTGCGTTTGAGCCCTAAGATGTCTTCGACGTATGTGAACAGGGTATTGGCGAAGGCGACTTCTTCGGGGCCATGCATTTTTGGTTTGACGATGTAGACGCTGCCGGTACGGCTGTTGGTGCGCTTTTTCAGATCGTGCAACGCGCAGGCGCTGGTGAACAGTGCATCGAGCATGCCTTCGGGGACTTCGTTGCCATCTGCGTCAAGCACCGCGTCGTTGGTCATCAAATGTCCGACGTTGCGCACCAACAACAGACTGCGCCCATGCAGAGTTAGCTCAGCGCCGTCCGGCGTGGCGTAGGTGCGGTCAGCGTTGAGGCGTCGCGTGATGGTTTTGCCGCCCTTGGTGAACTGTTCTTGCAGATCGCCTTTCATCAGTCCCAGCCAATTGCGATAGGCGAGGACTTTGTCCTCGGCATCGACGGCGGCGACGGAATCTTCGCAATCTTGGATGGTCGACAACGCCGATTCTATCACCACATCGCAAAGGTGGGCAGGATGAACTTCGCCGACATAATGATTGACGTTGGTGCGAAGTTCGATGTGCAGGCCGTTGTTTTTGAGGAGCACCACTTCGACGTCGCCATCGCGGGAGAAGCCGATGAATTGGTCGGGGGTCGCCAGCGTGGTGATCTGACCGTCGGCCAGCGTGACGCGTAGTGATTTGGCGTCGATCACCTCATAGGCGGTGACGTCGCCATGACGGCCCTGCGCCAACGGGGCGGCCTGATCCAAGAATTCAGCGGCATATGCGAACACGGCTTGCCCACGCGCCGGATTGAAGCTTGAGCTTTTGGCTAGGTCGCCGTCTTGGGAGATTACGTCGGTTCCATACAGGGCATCGAACAGGCTGCCCCACCGCGCATTGGCGGCGTTCAGCGCAAAACGCGCGTTCATCACCGGCACCACAAGTTGTGGCCCGGCGAGGGTTGCGATTTCTTCATCTGCGTTGGCGGTGGTGATGGTGAAATCGTCGCCTTCAGGCAACAGGTAGCCGATCGCGCTGAGAAATTGTTTGTAAGCGGCGGCCTCAAGGGGCTGTCCGGCGCGCTGTTTGTGCCAGCCGTCGATTTCGGCTTGCAAGGCGTCGCGCTTTTGCAACAACGCGGCGTTGCGCGGCGCCAGTTCCTTGACCATGCGCGCGAAGCCGGCCCAAAATGCATCGGGCTCAATGCCTGTTTCCGGCAGAACTTCTGATGCGGCGAATTGATAAAGCAGGGGTGCGACCCTCAGGTCGCCGATGGCGATCCGGTTCGTCATGATATCGGCCCTTTGTTCTGATCGTTGGGGAGGTCCTAGCTTACAAAGAAGCAGGCCTGTCGGGCGCGACAAGCCCGATTACACCATTATGGTGCGCTGCAGCATTATCGCCAAGCTTGGAACTGTGGGGCAGAATGTTTTTCCACGATGTGGAAGTTGATCGTCACTTAAATATGGCCTGAGGTTTTTTGTTGATCGTATGATCGCGCTCAATCAAACAAGACCGATCAAACAGGGCCAATCAAACGGGCCCGTGAACAGCAATGCAATTTGAGGATCAGTGAGCCATGAGCGACAAACCCAAAATTCTTGTCACCCGCAAACTTCCCGACGCCGTCGAGGCCCGTTTGCAACGTGACTATGACCCCGTGCTCAATCCCACTGATCGTTTGTATTCGGCAGATGAGCTCATTGAAATGTCCGGCGACGTCGATGCGATGTTGCCGTGCCATACGGAAAAGCTCACTGCCGATGTGATCGCGCGCTTGCCTGAAAACGTGCGCGCCATCGTCAATTTTTCGGTGGGTCACGATCATGTCGATTTGGATGCCGCCAAAGCCAAGGGCATCATCGTTACCAACACCCCCGACGTGCTGAACGACGCCACGGCGGAAATCGCGATTCTGTTGATGCTGGGTGCGGCGCGGCGGGCCAGCGAAGGCGAACGCATGGTGCGCGCACAGAAATGGGACAGCTGGAGCCCGACCTTCATGATCGGCAGTCAGATCACCGGCAAGCGCTTCGGCGTGGTTGGTATGGGCCGGGTCGGCCAAGTGGCGGCCAAGCGCGCCCGTGGCTTTGATATGGAGGTGCACTATTACAATCGCAGCCGTCTCAGCCCGGAACTGGAATGCGGTGCTATTTACCATGAAACGGTTGAGGACCTGCTGCCCCATTGTGATGTGTTGTCGATCCACTGCCCAGCAACGCCGCAAACCACGGGCCTGGTCAACCGTGAACGCATCGCGTTGTTGCCCGATGGCGCCATTGTCGTCAACACTGGGCGCGGTGGCGTTGTCGATGACGAGGCGTTGATTGAAGCGTTGACGTCGGGCAAGCTGTTTGCGGCGGGACTCGACGTTTTCAATGGCGAACCGGATCGGATACACCCCAAATACCGTGAATTAGACAACGTATTCTTGTTGCCGCACCTTGGTAGCGCAACCGTAGAGACGCGTGACGGCATGGGGTTTCGCGCCCTTGACAATCTCGATGCCATTTTTGCTGGCCGCGAACCGGCTGACCGAATTGCATAATTATTGTGTGAATTCGTTATAGTGCATTGATTTCATGTAATGAAATTGACTGTTTTCGCTGGGCGGAAAAGCAAACCATTTGCGTTGACCGATATGCGACATCGCCATACGGTCAAACTATAAAACAGGGCTATTGAGCGCTGTATGAATGGGCCTCCCCTTATCCCATATATCGTTGATGTATCGATTGAAATGGTAAGGTTAAGGGGCCACGTAACATGAGGCAGCCTGGGTAAACCGGGTGCTTGCTGAGGGCTTTTGGGCTTTTTCGCGTCCTAAACGGCAACGTTTGGCGTGTTGGTTCGGGTGTTTTCAGTAAAACCTCAAAGGGAATTCATTTATTTGGGAGGCCAAGAGCATGACCAAGACGACTGAAACGAAACAGGATAAGGCGCTGTCGCGTCGTAAATTCCTCAAAGGCAGCGGTATTGCTGCAACGGGCGCAGCTGCGGCCGTATTGGGTGCACCGCACGTTGCCAAAGCGGCGACCGTGCTCAAGGTCCAAGCGGCCTGGGGCGGCGGTATCTTTCTGGAATTCGCCCAGGATTATGCCGATCGCGTGAACAAAATGGCTGGCGGCTCGATGAAAATCGAACTGTTGGGCGTTGACGCCGTTGTGAAAACTGCCGAAATGCAGACCGCCGTACATAAGGGCGTTCTCGATGGCGCTCACCTTGTGACCGCTTACTGGTACTCCAAAAGCCCGGTTGCTTCGCTGTTCGGCACCGGCCCTTGCTTCGGTTGGTCCGCCAACGAACTGATGGGCTGGATTCAATACGGCGGCGGTCGCGAGCTCTACAACGAACTCATGCACGACAAGCTGCGCTTGAACCTGGTCGGCTTCTTCTCCGGCCCGATGCCTGCTCAGCCGCTGGGTTGGTTCAAGAAAGAAGTGAACTCCGCTGCCGATATGGAAGGCCTGAAGTACCGCACCGTGGGCCTCGCCGCCGACGTTCTGCAAGAAATGGGCATGTCGGTTGTTCAGCTTCCGGGTGGCGAAATTCAGCCGTCCATGAAGTCTGGTCTGATCGATGCGGCCGAGTTCAACAACCCGACCTCCGATAAAGACTTTGGCATGCAGGACGTTTCCAAGGACTACTACTTGGGCTCCTACCATCAGTCTCAGGAATCGTTCGAAATCATCTTCAACAAGACCTTGTTCGACCGGATGTCTCCGGAACAGCAAGCGATCCTTGAGTACGCGACCGAAGCGGCTTCGTCGGACATGGCATGGAAAGCCATGGAGCGTTACTCCGCCGATCTGGTGACGTTGAAAGAAGAGCACGGCGTGCGCGTACACCGCACGGCGGACAGCATCATGGCCGCTCAGTTGAAGGCTTGGGATGTTGTTGTCGAACGCATGAGCAAAGACGATCCGTTCTTTGCTAAGGTCGTTGCTTCGCAGAAAGCTTGGGCGAAACGTTACGGCGCATATGCATTGCAGAATGCTCCGAACTACCGTCTTGCTTACGAGCACTACTACGGCAAGCTGTAAAAAGGTTTGGACTGTTTCGGTCCGAACCAGGGGGGCGACGCTTTCAAGCGTCGCCCTTACGGCTTATACTCTAAATTCCTTTCCCAGTTGAGGTTGTAGGCATGACCCGTATCCTACACTTTATCGATAGTCTCAGTGCCTGGACCGGGCGTGCGTTCGCTTGGTGCATCGTGGTGCTGACGTTTTCGACCTGTTACGAAGTGTTCGTCCGCTATGTTTTGAATTCGCCGACGGTGTGGGCGTTCGATATGAGCATCCAGATGTACGGCGCGCTGTTCATGATGGCTGGCGCCTATGCGCTGTCTCAAGACGCGCATGTTCGCGGCGACGTGATCTATCGGTTGATGCCGAAAAAAGTCCAGGCCAGTATCGATCTGCTTCTTTACACGATATTTTTGGCGCCGGGCGCGGCGGCGTTGATCTATTACGGATATGGATTTGCCGCCGATTCTTGGTTCTACAAAGAAGTGAGCTGGTCCAGCCCCTCGCGGATCCAGATTTATTTTTTCAAAACACTGATACCCATTGCCGGCGCCTTGGTGTTGTTGCAGGGCATCGCCGAAGCTGTGCGATGCGTGCAATGTATCCGCACTGGCGAGTGGCCCGCGCGCTTACATGACGTTCAGGAGACCGAGACCATGCTGGTGCATGAACTTGAAGACCTCCACCAGCTCGAGGTTGAGAAACACTGATGACTGATCCTCAAATCGCACTCTTTATGCTCGGCTTGTTCATCTTTGTGGTGTTGCTGGGCTTTCCAATCGCTTTCACGCTGGTCGCTATGGGCCTGGGCTTTGGCTATTACGCCTACTATGACCCCATGCGTATGCAGAATCTTTTCGACAACCGAATATTCGATCTGTTTGTGCAGAACACGTTCTCGGTGATGTCGAACGATGTGTTGGTCGCGGTGCCGCTATTTCTATTCATGGGCTACGTGGTTGAACGCGCAAACATCGTCAACCGGCTGTTCTTCAGCTTCCAATTGGCGGCGCGCAATCTGCCCGGTTCCATGGCTGTTGCGGCGTTGCTGACGTGTGCGGTGTTCGCCACCGCAACCGGCATCGTCGGCGCCGTGGTGACGTTGATGGGTATGTTGGCGTTCCCGGCTATGTTGGAAGCCAAATACGAAAAAAGCTTTGCCGCCGGCGTGATCTGCGCGGGTGGTTGCCTGGGCATTTTGATTCCGCCGTCGATCATGTTGATCGTGTATGCGGCCATCGCGGAAATTTCCCCGCTGCGTTTGTACGCGGGTGCGTTGTTCCCCGGCTTCATGTTGGCGGGTTTTTACATGATTTATGTGGTCACGCGCGCCTATTTTAATCCGACTTTGGCGCCTAAGCCTGCGGATGACGACGTGACGTTCGGCAGAGTTATGTACGAACTGTTGGTTTCGTTTTTCCCCTTGGCGATTTTGATCACAGCGGTTCTGGGCGCGATTTTGCTCGGCCTTGCGACGCCGGCCGAAGCCGCGGGCGTTGGCGCTGCGGGCGGTCTGCTGCTGGCGGCGATCTATCGCTCCTTGACGTGGGGACGCTTGAAAGAAGCGGTATTCCTGACGGCCAAGACGGCGGCGATGGTGTGCTGGCTGTTTGTCGGTTCGTGGACGTTCGCATCGGTGTTCTCGTATCTCGGCGGTCATGACATCATCAAAGATTGGTTCTTGGCGCTCGATATCGGCACCGTGGGCTTCTTGATGCTTGCCCAGGCGACCATCTTCTTGTTGGGCTGGCCGTTGGAATGGACCGAGATCATCATCATCTTCGTGCCAATCTTCCTACCCATGTTGGAAACCTTCAATGTCGATCCGTTGTTCTTCGGCATGCTGGTGGCGTTGAACTTGCAGACCTCGTTCTTGACACCGCCGATGGCGATGGCGGCGTATTACCTCAAGGGCGTTGCGCCAGCAGATGTCGAGCTGATGGATATCTTCAAGGGCATCATGCCGTACTTGGCGATCGTCGTCTTCTCGATGGTGCTGCTGTACAACTTCCCGGGTATCGCCTTGTGGCTGCCTGTATACCTGTTCGGTCCGGCTTAGGATCGTGCAGGGTGGTGAAATAGGATGAGCAATCTCAACCAATTGACCGCCTTCGAGGCTGCCCGTCTCATTCGAGACGGGCAGGTCTCGTCGGAAGAGTTGGTCCAAGACTGCCTGGACCGTATCGAAGAAGTCGATGGCGCGGTGCAGGCTTGGGCTCACTTGGAACCTGGCTATGTTCTCGAACAGGCTCGCCAATCCGACAAACACCGGCGTTCCGGCGCACCGATCGGCGCGCTGCATGGCGTACCAGTGGCGATCAAGGATATCTTCGACACCTTCGATTACCCGACCGAGTACGGCACCCCCATCCATGCGGGACGCAAAACGGTTGAGGACGCGACAGCGGTGGCGCGTTTGCGCGAAGCCGGCGCCGTAATCCTCGGCAAAACCGTGACGGCTGAGTTTGCGGTTCTGTCACCCGGTAAAACAACCAACCCCCATGACGCCACCCGTACGCCGGGCGGTTCCAGCAGTGGTTCCGCCGCCGCCGTAGCATCGGGCATGGCGCCGCTGGCGGTAGGCTCACAGACCAACGGTTCGGTCATTCGTCCGGCGTCTTTTTGCGGCGTGGTCGGGTATAAGCCGACCTTCGGCTTAATCTCACGTCACCGGGTTTTGCGCACGTCGCAGAACTTGGATCATGTCGGCGTGTTTGCGCGCACCGTTGAGGACGTCGCGTTTATGGCAGAGACGATGATCGGTTTCGACGCTCAAGATGACGACACCTGCTTGCGTCCGCGTCCCGATTTGCTGGCCAAATGCCACGAAGAACCGCCGATGCCGCCGCGATTTGCATTCATCAAGGGGCCGGCGTGGAACGATTGCGACGCGTCCACTCATGAAGCGTTCGGCGAACTTGTCGATGCGCTTGGCGATCGGGTTGAAGAGGTCGATCTCGGCAACGTTTACAATGAGGTTTTTGCGTGGCAACGCATCGTGATGGAAACAGACATCGCAAAGAACCTCGGCAAGTATGTGGATCAAGACGACGCGCCGGTGAGTGACGAGCTCAGCGCGATGATCGAACGCGGTCGCAAAGTTCATGGCGTCGATTACAGCTTAGGCCTGGATCGCATGGCGATGTTTGCGCGCGGTTTTGAAGGCTTGATGATGGATTTCGACGCCATCATCACGCCAGCGGCGCTCGGCGAGGCTCCGGTGGGGCTGGAATCTACAGGTAATCCGGCGTGCTCGACCTTGTGGTCGTTTACCGGCATGCCGGCGTTGACGCTGCCGTTGCTGCAAGGCGAAGCGGGCATGCCGTTGGGCGTGCAGATGGTTAGCTTGCGTCATGATGACGCACGCTTAATGCGCAACGCCAGCTGGCTCATTAAACATTTGGACGGATTGGCGGACGAGGCTTAGACCTCGACGCCCGGCCTGAGGCCAAACTGAATATGGAGAGGATACCATCATGACCAACCTAATCACCGGCCTGATCGGCATCGTGTTGTTTTTGGCCTTTGTCGGCGGCTTGGCGCAATCGATCGGCGCCGTGCCGTTCATCTTGATCGTTATGATCATCGGGGCGATGGCGCTTTATGACTTTTATGAATCTGTTCGCGAAGCCCGACAGCAAGAAGCGGCTAAGGCAGGTCAAAAATCTTAATTAAAGCGGCGTGGTCGAGGTCCCCAAAACCGGATTCGATCACGCGGTCGTACTGCCCCATAACCTGGGCTGTGGTGGGCAGTTCAAGCCCGTATTCGCGGCCCAACTTGAGCGCCTGATCTAGATCTTTGCGTTGGGTGACGCACTTGCCGCCCGGCGTGAAATCACCGTCGATCATACGCTGACCGTGAACTTCCAAAATCCGTGAATCGGCAAAGCCGCCTTTAAGGGCTTCGCGCACTTTTGCGGGATCGGCGCCAGCGCGTTCAGCCAGCTTTAAGGCCTCGCCAACCGCGCTGATGGTTAGCCCGACGATCACTTGATTGGCGGCCTTGGCGACTTGGCCCGCACCGACGGGACCGACGTGAACCACGCGACCGCCCATGGCTTCAAGTATGGGGCGGGCGCGTTCAACGGCGCTGTCCGTCCCGCCGGCCATGATCGAAAGCGTGGCGTTCTCCGCCCCGATGGTGCCGCCGGACACGGGCGCATCCACATATGCGCCACCGCCAGATTCGATGCGCGCCGCCATAGTGCGGGTGAAGGTGGCTTCGGTGGTGCCCATGTCGATGATCAAATCACCGGGGGTGACGGCGGGAATGATCGCCTCAAGGATGATTTCGACGGCCGCGGTGTCGGGCAGCATCAAGATGACGGTTTTGGCCTGGCCCATCACCTCGGTCGGGCTTGAGGCCGGGGTCATGCCTTCGCCCGCCAATTCATCGACCGCCGCTTGAGACCGGTTATGGACAATCACCTGAGCGCCCGCCGTGTGTAGGTTGCGGGCCATGGGCTTGCCCATCAGACCAAGGCCGATGAAGCCGATGGCGTGCGCGTCGAGGGGAAGGGGATTTGTCATGAAAAACCTACCTGCACTGCTGAGAAAAGACACTAGGAAAGATAAACGATATCTGATTATATGGTCTAGTATTGAAATGCTATTCCACGATGTGGAATTTAATAAATATAACAACAAAAACAATTGTGTAGTTGAATTTTACGGAGATCTGTCATGGCGAAAGAAGTGAGGCGCAAGGCGCGCATCAAGACCATCGCGAAAAAAAACGGTGACAGCAGCGGTCAGGTGCAGTCGTTGTGCCGGGCGCTGTCGATCCTCAATGTCATCGCCGACGATGATCACGGCATGACCATGACCGATATTTCCCAGCGCGCAGGCCTGCCGATGTCGACCACTCACCGGCTTTTGACCACCTTGCAGCACGAACGTTATGTGCGCTACGACAACGATCAGTCGTTGTGGAAGATGGGCGTGCAGGCGTTCATCATCGGCAACGCATTTGTCAGTTCGCGTGACGTCATCGCGACCTCGCGTCCGCTCATGGCGGCGCTGATGGAAAAAAGTGGCGAGACCGTCAATTTGGCTGTCATCGATCAAGGCGAATGCATTTATTTGGCTCAGGTCGAATGCCGCCAGATGATGCGCGTGCAAGCGAAACCTGGATCGCGGGTGCCGATCCATAGCTCAGCCGTTGGCAAAGCGTTGTTGGCCGCGATGCCGGTTGAGAAAGCCAAAAAGTTCATTCAGATGCGTGAATTTGAACGCGCCACCGACAACACCGTGATCGATCAAAAAGCGCTGTGCAAAGAAATCGAAGAGGTGCGCGACATCGGCTTCGCGTATGACGACGAAGAACACTGCATCGGTTTGCGCTGCGTGGCTTCGGCCATTTACGATGAATTCGGCGAACCCATTGCGGCGGTTTCGTTGTCGGGACCGATGGCGCGTGTCGGCGACGAACGTTTCCCTGTTTTGGGCGGCATGGTCAAAGAATGCGCCGCCGAAATCACCGCCGCCATGGGCGGGGTGGTGCCGATCAACAAAAAGACCTGCTTTTGCGATTAAGGTTCGATCTTAAGTGCGGCTCGACAAAAAGCGATTGAGCCCGGCGGTGGCGCACGCGATGTCTTGTTCGGGGGCGCCGCCGGAAAGGCCAATGGCGCCGACCAGTGCGCCGTCCACTTCGACGGGGATGCCGCCGCCGACAATCGAGAATCGCCCGCCGGCAGAGGTGTGAATGCCGAACGTTAGACTGCCGGGTACGCAGCATTCGTTATAGGCCTGCGTGCTTTTGCGTGAAATAGCCGCCGTGTGGGCTTTGTCTTGGGCCAAGGTCGTGGACAGGGGCTTGCCGCCGTCCATACGTTTAAATGCGATCAGAAAACCTGATTCGTCCACCACCGCAATGCACATAGGCACGCCGATTTCATGGGCTTTTTCCTCAGCGCCCTGGATCAAGATTTCGGCGTCTTGATGGGCGAGGCGTTGGATGGTGAGCAATGTCGTTCTCCCGCTGGGCGCATGGTCAAAGGGGTGCGCAAAATTTGCGTCCCTTTATACGCCAATGCCTTTTCAAAACCAACCGATACAGCGTTGAAATGGCGTTATTTCCACAGTGTGGAAACGCATTAGTACGCTGAATATAAACAATTAAAGTTAACTATTCCGGACTGCGGAAAACATTATCATTTTCGTTGTTTGTGGCTGTCTGGCGCGCTAAGTCTGGGCTTAACAAATAGCCCCAATTGAGTAAATGAGGAGAGGCCCAATGGCTCGTATGACAGCTGTGGACGCCGCAGTACTGGTTCTTGAGAAAGAAGGTATCGACAAAGCCTTCGGTGTGCCCGGCGCGGCCATCAACCCGTTTTATTCGGCGATGAACAAGGCCGGGTCCATTCAGCACTATTTGTGCCGCCACGTCGAAGGCGCTTCGCACATGGCCGAAGGCTACACCCGTGCGACGCCCGGCAACATCGGCGTGTGCATCGGCACATCCGGGCCTGCGGGTACGGATATGATCACCGGGCTGTATTCAGCGTCTGCGGATTCCATTCCGATCCTGTGCATCACCGGCCAAGCGCCGATCGCCAAGTTGCACAAAGAAGACTTCCAAGCTGTCGATATCGAAAGCATCGCCAAGCCGGTCGCCAAGTGGGCTGTGACCGTTCGCGAAGCCGCGCAGGTGCCGCGTGTGTTCCAAAAGGCGTTCCAGATCATGCGTTCTGCGCGTCCGGGTCCGGTTTTGATCGATCTGCCCATCGATGTGCAGATGACCGAAATAGAATTTGACATCGACACTTACGAATCGCTGACCGTAGACCGTCCGGCGTGTACCCGTGGTCAGGCTGAAAAAGCCATCGCGATGCTCAACGAATCTGAACACCCCTTGATCGTCGCCGGTGGCGGCATCATCAATGCGAACGGTTCCGACGCCTTGGTCGAATTCGCGGAATTGGTCGGCGTGCCGGTGATCCCGACGTTGATGGGATGGGGAACGATCCCCGACGATCATGACTTGATGGCGGGCATGGTCGGTTTGCAGACCTCGCATCGCTACGGCAACGCCACCATGCTGGCGTCCGATTTCGTGATGGGCATCGGCAACCGTTGGGCCAATCGCCACACCGGTTCCGTCGCCAAATACACCGAAGGCCGCACCTTCGTACACGTCGACATCGAAGCCACCCAGTTGGGCCGCATCTTCTGCCCCGATCTCGGCATCGTGTCGGACGCCAAAGCCGCGTTGGACATGTTCATCGAAGTCGCCAAAGAGATGAAGGCCGCGGGCAAGCTCAAAGACCGTACCGCGTGGATCAAAGAATGCTTGGGCCGCAAGCAGACCATGCTGCGCAAGACCGATTATGACGCCGTGCCGATGAAACCGCATCGCGTCTATCAAGAAATGAATGAGGCGTTCGGCAAAGACGTTTGTTATGTGTCGACCATCGGCCTGTCGCAAATCGCCGGAGCGCAGATGCTGCACGTCTACAAGCCCAACCACTGGATCAACGCCGGTCAAGCCGGCCCGTTGGGTTGGACGCTACCCGCCGCTTTGGGTGTGCGCGCCGCAGATCCTGACCGCAAGATCGTGGCGTTGTCCGGCGATTACGACTTTCAGTTCTTAATCGAAGAATTGGCCGTCGGCGCTCAGTTCAAACTGCCTTACATCCATGTGGTGGTGAACAACTCCTACCTCGGCCTGATCCGTCAGGCGCAACGTGGTTTCCAGATGGATTACTGCGTGCAGTTGGCGTTCGACAACATCAACGCTCCGGAAGTCGAAGGCTATGGCGTCGATCACATCAAGGTAGCCGAAGGCTTGGGTTGCAAAGCGATCCGTGTGACGCAGCCGTCCGAAATTCAGGCGGCCTTCAAGCAGGCTGAAACGTGGATGGAACAGTACAGCGTTCCTGTGGTGGTCGAGCTGATCTTGGAACGCGTCACCAACATTTCCATGGGCGCGGAAATCGACGACGTCGTCGAATTCGAAGACACCCTCGACTTGCCCTTGCCCGAAGACCAATTGGCCTAAGCCCGCAAAAAATACGGAGACCTAAGACATGGTGCAATTTGCTGCAAACCTGACCATGATGTTCAACGAAGTCGATTTTCTCGACCGTTTCGAAGCGGCGGCGAAGGCTGGCTTTAAGGGTGTTGAGTATCTGTTCCCTTACGACTTCACCGCCGAAGAACTGAGCGCGCGTCTCAAAGACAACGGCCTCACCCAAGTTCTGCACAACCTGCCCGCAGGCGACTGGGGCGCCGGTGAGCGCGGCATCGCATGCCATCCCGACCGCGTCGATGAGTTCAAGGCCGGCGTCGATAAAGCCATCGCATACGCCACTGCATTGGGCTGCAAACAGGTCAACTGCTTGGCCGGCATCACCCCCTCCGGCGCCGATGCGGACCTAGTGCGCAAGACGTTTATCGAGAACCTCAGCTTCGCCGCCGACAAGCTGAAAGCCGCCGGCATTCGCCTGTTGATCGAAGCGATCAACACCCGCGACATCCCCGGCTTTTATCTCAGCGGAACCCAGCAGGCGTTGGATATCATCGCCGCAACGGGGTCCGATAACATCGGCGTTCAGTACGACATCTACCACATGCAGATCATGGAAGGCGATTTGGCCCCGACCATGGAAAAGCATCTGGCAAGCATCGATCACATCCAGTTGGCCGACAATCCAGGTCGCAACGAACCGGGCACGGGCGAGATCAATTACCCGTTCCTGTTCTCCTTCCTCGACAAGATCGGCTATCAGGGCTGGATCGGCTGCGAATACAAGCCCGCGACCACCACGGTGGAAGGTTTGAGCTGGGCGGACGCTTATCTCAAAGGCTAACCCGGACAAAATTATTCTAGGAGATTTCAAAATGGCAAAAATCGGTTTCATCGGTCTGGGCATCATGGGCCACCCCATGGCGGCGCACCTGCAAACGGGCGGCAACGAACTGTTCGTGCAAAAGCGTTCCAAGCCGACCCCGCAAGACATCCTCGATGGCGGCGCGACGGTGTGCGACACCATCAAAGAAGTCGCTGAAAAGTCCGACATCATCATCACCATGGTGCCCGACACCCCCGACGTCGAGGCCGTTCTGTTTGGTGAAGACGGCGTCGCCGCTGGCTTGTCGGCGGGCAAGATGGTCATCGACATGAGCTCGATTTCCCCGACCGCAACCAAGACCTTCGCCGCTAAGATCAACGACCTCGGCTGTCAGTATCTCGACGCGCCTGTGTCTGGTGGCCAAGTGGGTGCGCAAAACGCCGCATTGACCATCATGGTCGGCGGTCCGCAAGATGCGTTCGACGCCGCTAAGCCGCTGTTCGACCTGATGGGCAAAAACATCACCCTGGTGGGCACCGCCAATGGCGCGGGCCAGACTTGCAAGGTCGCCAACCAGATCATCGTTGCGCTGAATATCGAAGCGGTCAGCGAAGCGTTGCTGTTCGCGTCCAAAGCGGGCGCCGATCCGGCCAAAGTGCGTGAAGCGCTGATGGGCGGTTTTGCCTCTTCCAAAATCTTGGAAGTGCACGGCGAACGCATGATCAAACGCACCTTCGATCCGGGGTTCCGTATCGAGCTGCACCAAAAAGATCTCAACTTGGCCCTGCAATCGGCCCGTGAAATTGGTGTATCCTTGCCCAACACCGCGACCGCGCAGGAACTGTTCAATGCGTGTTCGGCCGCTGGCGGCGCAGGCTGGGATCATTCCGCGATGGTCAAGGCGTTGGAACGTTTGGCCGATCACGAAGTGGCTTAATCTGCGTTTTCGTTTAACTTGTTTTGGCCTCCCTAAGGGCCATATGGGGTTCCTCTCCGACGTCTCTCTCCTCCTTCCTCTGACCAGGAGGGGAACCCCCATTTATCGAGATCACCATCTGTCGGGACCGCGCCATGACCTCAATCGCTCCTCAAGATTTGTTGCATGACCTGTTTAACGCCGCCACGGCTGCGGCGTTGCCCGACAAATGTATTGCTCAATACCTTCCGGCCAAACCCAAAGGCCGCACCATTGTGATCGGCGCTGGCAAGGCCGCCGCGGCCATGGCTGCGGCCGTTGAACAACACTGGGACGGCCCGCTGGAAGGTTTGGTGGTGACGCGTTACGAACATGCCGTGCCGACCCAGCACATCGAAGTGGTCGAAGCCAGTCATCCGGTGCCTGATCAAGCGGGCCTGGATGCATCCAAACGCATCCTCGAAACCGTCTCAGGGCTCAGCGAAGACGATCTGGTGTTGTGTCTGATTTCTGGCGGCGGTTCGGCGTTGTTGTCGCTGCCTGCCGAGGGGTTGAGCTTGGACGACAAGCAACAGGTCACCAACGCGCTGTTGCGGTCCGGCGCGACGATCACCGAAATGAACTGCGTGCGCAAGCACCTGTCCGCGATCAAAGGCGGGCGTTTGGCGATGGCGTGCCACCCGGCGCGTGTGGTGTCGTTGGTGATTTCCGACGTGCCGGGCGACGATTTGTCGTCCATCGCATCCGGCGCCACGGCGCCCGATCCCAGCACCTATGACGATGCCCGTGCGGTGTTCGATAAATACGCGATGGATTTGCCGCCCGCCGTCGAGGCGCTGTTCACGGCGAAGCCCGACGAAACGCCCAAGCCCGGCGATGCGCGGTTCGACAACGTGGAAAACATCCTCATCGCCACCCCGCAGATGTCTTTGGAAGCCGCTGCCGCTGTGGCGCGGGACGCGGGCTACACGCCGATGATCTTGAGCGATCGAATTGAAGGAGAGTCCCGCGACGTCGCCGAAGTGCACAGCGCCATTGCCCGCCAAGTGTTGAGCTACGGCCAACCGCTGAAAGCCCCCGCTGTGATTTTGTCGGGCGGCGAGACCACCGTAACCATTCGCGGCGAAGGTGGACGTGGCGGGCGCAATTCCGAATTTTTGTTGGCCCTCGCGATTGCCTTGGATGGGTTGAAAAAAGTGCACGCCATCGCGTGTGACACCGACGGCATCGATGGCTCCGAAGACAACGCCGGGGCGGTGATTGGCCCCGATACATTGGCGCGCGCCGACGCCGCGGGTCTCAACGCCAAGGCCTATCAAGCGGGCCATGATGCTTACAGCTTTTTCGAAAAGATGGGCGATTTGGTGGTCAGCGGGCCGACGCTCACCAACGTCAATGATTTTCGCGCCATTGTCATCGAAGACTAAAAAGGGACACGCCTGATGCGGACCTTGAAACTTACCATGGGCGATGTCGTGTTGACCGTGCGCTTGTTGGACACCCCGACGGCGGATGCGCTGTATGACGCTGCGCCGTTTTCCGCCATCGCTCAGACCTGGGGCGACGAGGTTTATTTCGACACGCCCGTCAGCTGCGATATGGAAACCAATGCGCGTGACGTGTTGCAGCCGGGCGAAATGGGCTTTTGGCTGGTGGGCAGCGCTATCGCCATTCCCTACGGTCCGACCCCCGTTTCGCAAGGCGACGAGCTGCGCTTGGCGTCCGAAGCCAATATCTGGGGGCATTGTGACGAAGATGTGCGGATTTGCGCCCGCGTTTCACCCGGTGATGATATCATGGTCGAGCGCGCCGACGGATAATTAAGGATCTCCCCCCATGCCACACCGTAGCGGCAGACATTTTCTCCAGATACCGGGACCGAGCAATGTACCGGACCGGATTTTGCGCGCCATGGACCGCCCCACCATCGACCATCGGGGGCCGGATTTCGCGCGCTTGGGCGCTGAGGTTTTGGCTGGCCTGAAGCCGATCTTTCAAACCGAACAGCCGGTGATCATTTATCCGGCATCGGGAACCGGGGCGTGGGAAGCGGCCTTGGTCAACACATTGTCAGCCGGTGATCGGGTGGTGATGTTCGAAACCGGGCAGTTTTCAATGCTGTGGCGCGAACTGGCCGAACGTTTGGGGTTGGTCACGGATTTCATCGAAGGCGACTGGCGCTCAGGCGCGGACGCGGGTGCGTTGGCCGCACGTCTAGCCGACGACACAACCCACGCCATCAAAGCCGTGTGCGTGGTGCACAACGACACCTCAACCGGGATCACCTCGAACATTGCCGCATTACGCAAAGCCTTGGATGACGCCGGGCATCCGGCATTGCTGATGGTTGATACCATTTCGTCGCTGGGCTCGATTGATTATCGCCACGATGAGTGGGGCGTCGACGTCACCGTAGCCGGTTCGCAAAAAGGCTTGATGTTGCCGCCGGGGTTGAGTTTTAACGCGGTCAGCGCAAAAGCCATCGCCGTCTCACAGACTTCGGCGCTGCCGAAATCCTATTGGGCGTGGGGGCCGATGCTCTCATCGAATAAAAATGGCGTGTTTCCCTACACCCCCGCGACAAACCTTTTGTATGGATTGCGTGAAGCCATCACCATGTTGATGGATGAAGGTTTGCCCAACGTGTTCGCTCGTCATGCCCGCCACGCACAAGCGACGCGCTGCGCGGTCGCGGCCTGGGGGCTTGAATTGCAGTGCCAAAATGCGGATGAGTACAGCTCATCGCTGACCGCCGTGCGCCTTCCCGAAGGTCATGACGCCGATGCGTTTCGCCGTGTGGTGTTGGATCATTTCGATATGTCGCTGGGTAACGGCCTGGGTCGGGTGCAGGGACAAGTGTTTCGCATTGGCCACTTAGGCAGCTTCAACGACTTGATGTTGGCGGGCACGCTCAGCGGGGTCGAGATGGGCTTGCAATTGGCGGGTGTGGCGCACACCTCAGGTGGGGTAAAAGCCGCAATGGATTATTTGGTGGAGACCAAGACATGACGGGCATGCCCGAAGGTTTAAAAAACTATCTGCGCACGCCGTTCGTGATGATCGTGTGGGTGATGGAAACCTACGCCAAAAACCGCACCCGGTTGAAGGCCTTCATGGCTCAGCCACGGGTCTCCAAAACCTTTAAGATCGCCGTGGTGGTGACAACGTTTGTGTGGTTGGCGGTGGCGTTCATGGCCAGACCCGAATTCAGCCAGCGCCTGACCGACGCGGTTCAGGACTTTTGGGCCGATACCAAAGATTTGCCCGCACAGCGCAAAGCCCTGCAAGACGCGAAGGAGCCCGCGCAATGAAAATGCCGACGCCCGACGCCGGAACCATCGCCAAACGCGGAGAGATCATCAAGCGCCTGCGCGCCATCGTTCCGGGCGAGGGTGTGATCGTTGACGACAGCGAGCTGCGCACGTTCGAATGCGATGGCTTGATGGCTTACAAACAATTGCCGATGGTGGTGGTGCTGCCGCAAACCACCCAGCAAGTTTCGCAGATTCTCAAGGCCTGTCATGAAATGGGCGTCAAGATCGTGCCGCGCGGCGCGGGCACCGGGCTTTCCGGTGGGGCGCTGCCGTTGGCCGATGCGGTCACGGTGGGGCTGGGTAAGTTCAATACCATCCTCGACATCGATTATGAAAACCGTTGCGTGGTCGCCCAACCGGGCGTCACCAACCGCGCCATCACCGACGCCGTGGAAGACGAGGGCTTTTATTACGCCCCCGACCCATCGTCGAAAATCGCTTGCACCATCGGCGGCAACATCGCCGAAAATGCGGGCGGTATGCATTGCCTGAAATATGGCCTCACCACCAACAACGTGTTGGGGGTCGAGATGGTGTTGATGGATGGCGAAGTGATCCGTCTGGGCGGCAAGCACATGGATGCGGGCGGCTTGGATTTGTTGGGCGCGGTGACCGGGTCCGAAGGGCTGCTGGGAATTATCACCGAAGTCACCGTGCGTATTCTTAAACAACCGGACACCGCCAAGGCGCTGTTGGTCGGCTTTCCCGGCGTCGAAGCGGGCGGCGAATGCGTCGCCAAAATTATTGGCGCGGGCATCATTCCCGGGGCCATGGAAATGATGGACAAGATGGCCATCGGCGCGATGCAAAAATTTGTCGATTCCGGCTATCCGTTGGACGTGGAATCGCTGTTGGTGGTAGAGCTGGATGGGCCCGAAGCGGAGGTCGAGTATCTGACCGAACGGGTTCGCGAAATCGCTGAAAGCGTTGGCTCATCATTTTTGCGCGTCAGCGCCAACGAAACGGAACGCCAACAGTTTTGGAAAGGTCGGATGTCGGCGTTTCCATCCGTCGGCCGCATTTCACCCGATTACCTGACCATGGACGGCACCATTCCGCGGCATAAATTACCGGAAGTTTTGACCCGTATGAACGAGCTGTCGGACAAATACGATCTGCGCGTCGCCAACGTGTTTCACGCCGGCGACGGAAATTTGCATCCGCTGATTTTGTTCGACGCCAACGTGGCGGGTGATTTGGACAAGGCCGAAGCGTTTGGTCACGACATCTTGCGCCTGTGCGTCGAGGTCGGCGGGGTGCTGTCGGGCGAGCATGGCATCGGCGTTGAAAAGCGCGACCTGATGGGCGAGATGTTCACGGAAGACGACATCAAGCAACAGCAGCGCCTGAAATGTGCGTTCGACGCGGGCGGCTTGCTTAACCCCGGCAAGGTCTATCCGACCCTGCACCGTTGCGCAGAGTTGGGCCGCATGCACGTCACGGACGGCAAGCTGCCGTTCCCCGATATTCCCAGGTTCTGAGGACAACATGAGCGATATTTTCAAACCTGAAAACGACGGTCACGTTCTCGACGCCATGCGTTGGGCGGTATCGGGTAACGCCAAAATTTTGGAAGTCATGGGCCAAGGGACCAAGCGCGGCTTGGGTCCGGCGCAGAACGCCGACAACGTTCTGGATCTGTCGGGCCTAAGCGGGATCACGTTATATGAGCCCGAAGAGCTGGTGATGACCGCACGCGCGGGCACGCCGATTGCCGAGGTCCAAGCCGCCCTGGACGAAGCCAACCAGATGCTTGCTTTTGAACCATGGTCGCCGGCAAGCCTCTATGGGGTTGATGGTGGCACCGTCGGCGGCGTGTTTGCGTCTGCCGTGACCGGCCCACGTCGCCCATTGGTCGGCTCGGCGCGCGATCACATGCTGGGGTTTCACGCGGTCAGCGGGCGTGGCGAAATCTTTAAGTCCGGCGGGCGGGTGGTCAAAAACGTCACCGGTTTCGATCTCACCAAATTGATGGCGGGGTCCATGGGCACGCTGGCGGTGATGACCGATGTGTCGTTCAAAGTCCTGCCCAAGCCTGAAAAATCCCGCACCGTCTTGGTGTTCGGCGCGACCGATCCGGGCCAAGCTATGCGCGATGCGCAAAACAGCCCTTATGAGGTTTCCGGGGTGGCGCACTTGCCCACCAACGTCGCTGTGCGCTCCACCGTTTCGTACGTCAGCGATGCGGGGTCCTCCGTCACCGCCGTTCGCGTCGAAGGCCCCGGGCCCTCGGTCGAGGTGCGCTGCACGGCGCTGCGCGAACTTCTGTCAAAGTATGGCGCGGTGGAAGAATTGCACACCGCCAACACCGTCAGCCTGTGGCGAGAAATTCGCGATGTGTCGTTCTTTACGAGCGAGCGTCAGCTCTGGCGTTTGTCCGTCGCCCCCAGCGATGGACCACAAATCGCCGCTAAGCTGCACGGCGAATACTATTTCGATTGGGCCGGTGGTTTGGTTTGGTTGGCGATGGATGCGCAAGACGACGCCAATGCCGATCAGGTTCGCGGTGCGCTCAATGGCGGTCACGCGACGTTGATGCGCGCGTCCGAAGACGTGCGCGCCCGCGTGGCGGTGTTCCAGCCGCAAGCCGACGGCGTCGCGCAATTGATGAAGCGGGTGCGCGCCGGGTTCGATCCGCACAACATTCTCAACCCTGGACGGATGTGAGGCGTCAAGATTATGGAAACACACTTCACGCCCGAACAGCTTCACGAAGCACCGATTAAGATCGCCAACGATATCTTGCGCACCTGCGTGCACTGCGGCTTTTGCACCGCCACGTGCCCGACCTATGTGGTGTTGGGTGACGAGCTGGATAGCCCGCGCGGACGCATTTACCAAATCCGTGAAATGCTGCAAATCGACAAGCCCGCCGACGCCAACACGGTCAAGCACGTCGATCGCTGCCTCAGCTGCTTATCGTGCATGACCACCTGCCCGTCGGGAGTCGATTACATGCACTTGGTCGATCATGCGCGGGTGCACATCGAAGACACCTTTAAGCGACCGTTGGCCGACAGTGCGCTGCGCATGATGTTGTCCATCGTGTTGCCGCGACCGGGTTTGTTCCGTCTGTCGTTGATTGGTGCGCGCTTGGTCAAGCCGTTTCGCGCCCTGTTGCCGGGACGTTTGAAAGGCATGATCGCGATGGCCCCGGCGAAGCTGCCAAAAGCCGATCCCGTTACCCCCTTATCTGCGCACGGCGTCGTGCGCAAACGCGTGGCGCTGTTGCCGGGCTGTGCGCAACAGGTGTTGGCCCCGCGCATCAACCGTTCTGCGGCGCGCTTGCTATCGCGCATGGGCTGCGAAGTGTTTGAAGCCGAAAATGTCGGGTGTTGCGGGGCGTTGACCCATCACATGGGTAAGGAAGACGCTGCGCTGGCTCAAGCCCGCGCCAACATCGAAGCGTGGGAGAAGGCCAAGCCCGACCTCATCGCCATCACCGCGTCGGGGTGTGGTTCGACGGTCAAAGATTATGGCTTCATGCTTAAAGATGACCCCGTATGGGCGCAACGCGCGGCGAACATTTCCGCCATCGCCCGCGACGTCAGCGAAGTGATTGCAGAGTTAGGCTTAGCTGGCGTCGAAGATTTCGCCAAGCCGCGCGTCGCTTATCATGCGCCGTGTTCGTTACAGCACGGGCAAAAGAATCTCGACGGCCCGGCAGAGCTACTCAAAATCGCCGGGTTCGAGGTCTCGACGCCGAAAAATGCGCACCTGTGTTGCGGGTCGGCGGGCACCTACAACATCATGCAGCCGGACATGGCGGCGGAACTGGGCGGGCGCAAGGCGTCGAGCCTCGACGTGCTCAACGCCGACGTCATCGCCACCGGCAACATTGGCTGCTTGATTCAAATCGGCGAGTACGCGGGCACGCCCGTGGTGCATTCCGTAGAACTTCTCGACTGGGCCACCGGTGGTCCGTCGCCTTTGAAAAATTGAGGACTAAAATCATGTCGAACATCATTCGCCTCAACGCAGCCGACAACGTCGTGGTGGCCTCTGCCGATCTTATAGCGGGCGCCGTCTTGGAAGGCGAAGACGTTACCGTCACCGCCGATATCGTGCGCGGTCACAAGGTCGCTACCGCCGCCATCGCCAAGGGCGACGCCGTGCGCAAGTACGACCAGATCATCGGTTTCGCCACCGCCGACATCGCACCCGGCGATCACGTCCACAGCCATAATCTGGAATTCGGCGAGTTCGCCCGAGATTATGCATTTGGCGAGGGCGCGGAAAAAACCGATTACGTGCCGGAAGCCGAGCGCGCCACGTTCCAAGGTTACGTGCGCGAAGACGGCCGTGTCGGCACGCGCAACTATGTCGGCGTTCTTGCCAGTGTGAACTGTTCCAACTCGGTCGCGTCGATGATCGCCCAGGCGTTCAGCGCCGATGTGATGATCGATTTTCCCAATGTCGACGGCGTGGTCGCGCTGCCGCATCAGACAGGTTGCTGCATTCCGTTGGACGGCGATACCCACGCCAACTTGGAACGCACCTTGGTCGGCCATGCCCGCCATCCCAATTTCGCAGGCGTGTTGATCGTGGGCTTGGGTTGCGAAGTGGCGCAGATCGACGAGATGCTCAAACGCTACGGCTTGGATAAGGGCGACAAGTTGCGCACCCTGGTTATTCAAGACAACGGCGGCACCACCGCCACGGTTGCGGCGGGCATTGATCACGTGCGTGACATGGTTACGGCTGCGAATGCTTGGCGGCGTCAAACGTGTCCAGCTTCTGAGCTCACCGTGGCGCTTGAATGCGGCGGCTCGGACGCCTATTCGGGCATCACCGCCAACCCGGCGTTGGGCTATGCGGTCGATACTTTGGTGCGCCATGGCGGCACCGCGATCTTGGCGGAAACGCCGGAAATTTATGGCGCGGAACATTTGTTGACGCGCCGCGCCATCAGCCGCGAAGTCGGCGATAAGCTGATTGCGCGCATTGACTGGTGGAAGCAACACACGTCGGCCAACAATGCTGTGATGGACAATAACCCCACACCCGGCAACAAGAAGGGCGGCCTCACCACCATCTTGGAAAAATCACTGGGCGCGGCGGCCAAGGGCGGCACCACGGCTTTGGTCGATGTCTATCGCTACGCCGAACCCGTCACCGCGAAGGGGTTCGTGTTCATGGATAGCCCCGGTTACGACCCCGCATCGATCACCGGCATGGTCGCGGGCGGGGCAAATGTGACGTGCTTCACCACGGGGCGCGGATCAGTCTATGGCGGCAAGCCGGTGCCGAGCATCAAGCTCGCCACCAACACGCCGATGTTCGATCGCATGTCCGACGATATGGATATCAACTGCGGCTTGGTGGCCGATGGTGAAATGAGCACCGAAGAAGCGGGCCTGCATATCTTTGACGTGATCTTGAAGACCGCATCTGGTTACAAACCGCGCAGCGAAGCCCACGGCATCGGCGGGCTTGAATTCTGCCCGTGGCAAATCGGCGTGGTGATGTAGTCGTTTGCAGTGATAGGATGGGGCGAATTTTCCAGGAAATGAACAGATGTCTCTGCGAACGCCTCTCATTTTATCCGTTGTCGCTGTTCTGATGGCCGGTGGCGGCGGCGTGTTGTATCAAGCGACGACGACACCAAAGGCGCCGCCAGCGGTCGCTGCGTTGAGCGTTGGCGAAGCCGCCGACGGCTTGACCGGCTTTAGCTTGTTGCAAGACCCGCCCTTGGTTCCATCCGTTAAGATGAAAGACGAAGCTGGGGTCGAAAGCACCTTGGAAGCTTATCGTGGCAAGGTGGTGCTGCTGAATTTGTGGGCCACCTGGTGTCCGCCGTGCATTCGTGAAATGCCTGACCTGAACGCGCTGCAAAAAGATTTCGTGGGGCGGGACTTCGCCGTGGTGCCGGTGGCCAGCGGCAAACAAGGTCGAGAGGATGCAGCTGAATTTCTGCGGGCGCGCAATCTCGATGCGTTGACGACGTACTACGATCCGCACTCGCTGTTTCTTCGCGCATTTGATCTGGAAACCCTACCGACGACGTTTTTAATCGATCGAACCGGGCGCATGCGCGGCGGCGTGCTGGGCATGACCGATTGGTATTCCGATGAGGGCAAGGCGCTCATTGAAGCGCTGCTGAACGAACCCATCTAAACGGCCAGCTCAATCCGCGTCTTTCATATCCTTCGCGCCGCTTTGTAAATACTTTAAAATCATCGTCATCTGCACGTTGGGCAGCTTCGATTTTTCACGCATCAGGGTGATCGGTTTGAGCCAGTCGTGCGCGGTATAACGATCACGCGGCCACAAGTTGTGACAGGTGTTGCATTCGGTGCGCCACAGATTTTCGACGAAGCCATCGACCAAGGATCGATCCGACGAGAGGTGCTCGCGCGTGGCCCAGCCTTGGACGGTTCGTTTGCGCCACAACTCGCCGGTGTCGCTGTCTGTGTATTTGCCGTCATAGGTCGCCGTTCGTTGGGCGATTGACGACAGCAGACCTATTTCGAATTTACGGCCTTCTTTTTTGTAGAGTTCGGCGCCGCCATCCAAGACCCAAGCCGTAAGACTGAGTTTCATCCAATCGCCATTGCGTTCAATGACGGTGAAGTCGGTCAGCGGCATCACGTCGAGCACTTTCTCCGATTGGGCGTCAGGTTCGATACGCAGACGTTTGAAAGACGTGGTCGTCAGGGCGTTGCCGGTCAGCGGGTCCCCTGCGACGCGAGCTTCGAACTGTTTGGTCAGATCAGCGTAGTGGGCGTAAAAATCGGGTAGTTTGTGGGCGATGCCCTTGTGGCATTCGATGCAGGTGATGTCTTTCAGCTGCGCCGTTTGCATGGTGACCATGGCGCGTAGGTTTTGCTTTTTCCAGTGCATAGCGTCGAACGAATGACAGTTTTTGCACTCGTGCGAGCCATTGGCTTTCATCTGCTTCCACACGGTTTGCGCCAATTCCAAGCGCTTGGCTTCAAATTTTTCCTTGGTGTCGATGGTGCCGATCATCCAGTGAAACAGCTCATTGGTGGCCTTGATCTTGCGGATCACTTTGTGGCCCCATTCCTTAGGCACATGACAATCGGAACAAATGGCGCGCACGCCGCTGCGGTTGGAGTAGTGAACGGTCTGGGTGTATTCGGCGTAGACGTTGTCTTTCATCTCGTGGCACGACACGCAGAACTCCATTGTATTGGTGGCTTCCATGGTGGTGTTGAACCCGCCCCAGGCGACCACGCCGATGAGAAACACCACGGCGGCGAACACCGGCTTGGTGGTATTTTCACACAGCCATTTCCACGGTGATTTCATCGCGCATCCTTCCCAATTGCGTCTGTTCGCCTTGCGTTAAACCATAGACATAACAAAAGTGCGGCGCAATCGTACGTGCAACGCCCGCAAAACGGGTTGACCGCATGCGATATCGGTATATTGTACTGAATGGTACAATATCAGGAGGGTGGATACGATGAAAGCTTATGTGCGCAGGCATCAGCCGACAGCAAACACCGCGACGGTGCTCAAAGCGGGCATGGGCGGTGCGGTGGCGATTGCCATTGTTGCGCTGTTGAGCGACGCATCCGGGGTGATGTGGTTGATGGCCCCGTTTGGCGCCAGCTGTGTGTTGCTGTTCAGCGTTCCCGCCAGTCCATTGTCGCAACCGGCCAACGTGGTCGGCGGACACGTGGTCTCGACCCTGATCGGTTTGATCGTGCTGATGGCGCTTCCCGTGACGTGGTGGAGCATGGCGCTGGGGGTTGGTTTGGCGATTGCGGCAATGGCGGCGTTACGCATCACCCATCCGCCAGCGGGTGCGGATCCGTTGGTGGTGATGATGGCCGGGGCCGGGGGTGGAATTGGGTTTGATTTTTTGCTGTTCCCGACCTTGACCGGTGCGGTGGCGTTGGTAGCGGTGGCGGCGGTGGTGCACCGCATCGCACCGAAAACCACTTACCCGTTGCAGCCCTGATGCCCGCGCGTTTGCACAGCCCTGAGCGGGTGATCAAAGGCTTGGCCGAAGTGTTTCGGGAACACGGCTTTGAAGGTGCGAGCCTTGCTCATATCTCGAAAGCCACGGGGTTAGGCAAGGGCAGTCTCTATCACGCCTTTCCCGGCGGTAAAGACGACATGGCGGCGGCGGTGCTGGCCGACATCGACGCGTGGTTCGAGACCAACGTGTTTGTGCCACTTGACGATCCAGAGGTCCCGGCGACAAAGGCCATCGATCACATGTTGGATGCGTGCGCCGAATATTTTCAGTGCGGCGGGCGGGTGTGCCTAGTCGGGGTGTTTGCGTTGAGCGACACCCGCGACACTTTTGCCGATGCCGTGAACGGATACTTTCGCCACTGGGCCGATGCTTTAAGCGCGGCGTTGCGTCGAACCGGCCTCAGTCGCGCTCAAGCGCGTTCAGCATCCGAAGATGTGTTGGCGGGCATCCAAGGCGGTTTGGTGATCGCCCGGGCGTTTGACGACAACAGCTATTTCGAACGCGAGATCAAGCGGCTGCGTGCCCGCTTAAAGGCTGCGTGAGGACGGCGCCTTCCAGCGCGCCCAATAGCTTGACGAACAGTTCGCGTTCTTTGGCGAGGTAGCGGTTGATGCGCTCCGACGTACCGATCCCGGTCTCAGAAAGGGTGGCTTCCATTTCTTCCAAATGCCCTTGTTCTTCGGCCAGAAGACTTTTCAGCGACAGCTTGATGGCGTTGGCGTCGAGGCGTTTTTGATATACGCCGAACGACCACACGGCGCGAAATTCGATGATCATCGACATGTACAGATAGGTCACTAAGCCTGGGTTCTCGACGTCTTTCAAATCTTTGGCGATGTAGCTTTCCAGACGCTTGAAGTACATGCGCGCAAACGCGGGCGCGATGGTGTCGCTGGCGGTGTAGTCCATGGACCGACCCGCGAATTTATCGGCTTGGCGTTTAAAGAAAAATGCGTGGCGGGCTTCTTCGGCCATGTGTTTGAGCGTGTCTTGCGCCAGTTCGGCATGGCTTTGCGTGATCATGATGCGCCGCGCACCCATGTGCTCCATCATCGACAGGGTGTTGAGAAAACGCCCGTGCAGTTGGCGGTCGGCGGTGATGATGTCCAAGCACGCGCCAAGGCGGCTGGAAAATCCCGCGTTGGCGGCTTCAAAGTCCAAGTACGTCGGGTGCGTTTGAAATGACATGATAGAGTTCATCCAAGTCGTCTGAGGTGATGGAATAGGGCGGCAAGACGTAGATGGTGTTGCCCAGCGGGCGCAGCAACAAGCCATGACCCTGGAAGTATTGGTATAGGCGCGGCGCGATGTTGGACAGATAACCTTGGTCGGTGACCTTGACGTCCATCGCGGCGATGGCGCCGCATTGACGCAGGTTTTCGAATTTGGGGTGGTCTTGAAAACTTTGCAGGTGCTGCGTTTGAATGGCGACCAGCGTATCGACGCGCGCTTGTACCGGTTCCGTGCGCCACAGTTCAGTGTTGGCGAACGCCACCGCACAGGCGATGGGGTTGGCGGTGTAGGAACTGGAATGAAAAAACATCTGCGCGCGATCAAGGCTGTAGTGGGCGTCGAAAAAGCGTTGCTGGCAGAGCGTCGCGGCGAGCGGCAAAAAGCCTCCGGTGAGGCCTTTTGAGGTGCACAAAATATCGGGCATGATGCCCGCCTGTTCGCACGCGAACATCGTGCCGGTGCGTCCCCAGCCGGTCATCACTTCGTCGGCGATGAACACCACGTCATGGGCTTCGCAAATGCGTTTGAGGTTCTTGAGAACGCCTGCGTCGTACATCAGCATGCCGCCCGCGCCGAGCACCAACGGCTCGACGATCAACGCTGCAACTTCGTTTGGATTTTCACTGATCAGGCGTTCCAGCGCTTGGGTCGTTATATGTTCTTGGCCTGGGTGAGGAAAGGGGATTGTATCCACGTCGAATAGCAACGGCGCATAAGGTTTGTTGAACACGCCGCGTTCGCCCACCGACATCGCGCCGATGGTGTCGCCGTGATAGCTGTGTTCCATCACCACGATGCGTTGGCGTTGTGCTTCGCCCATGTGGTGCCAATAGCCTAGCGCCATCTTCAGCGCGACTTCGACGGCGGTGGAGCCGCTGTCGGAATAAAACACCTTGTCCAGGCCGTCCGGCGTCAGTTTGACCAAAGCTTCACCCAACCGCTCGGCGGGCTCATGAGTGTGTCCGGCGAAAATCACTTGGTCGAGTTTTCCGGCCTGTTCGCGCGCGGCGTCAATCAGAGCGGGGTGGCAATGTCCATGCGTCACCACCCACCACGACGAAATGGCGTCGATGATGCGATTGCCCTCAGCCGTGTAGAGATACGCCCCCTCGGCCCGCTCGACCATGGTCATATCCGGTTGCAGGGCGTGTTGGGTGAACGGGTGCCAAATGGGCGAGCTCATAAGTTACCCTCAAAGTTATCCGTGAACACTTGGCTTAGGGTCTCGGCGTCAATGCGCTGCAACAGTGGCATACGCCCCAGCACTTTGACGTCACCCATTTCAGCGATGGTGCGGATGTTGTCGGGATTGTCGTCGCCGATGAACGCCACCCCGAGAATGTCGATGTTGCGTGTCCGCAAGGCTTCAAGCGACAGCAGAGTGTGATTGATGGTGCCCAGCCCGGTGCGCGCCGCTAACGCGACCGGCAACTTCCAGCGCGCAAATAGATCGATGAACAAGGTCTGACGGTTGAGCGGCACCATCAGTCCGCCCGCACCCTCGACGACCAGCGGATCGATGTCAGGTGGGGTGAGCGCATTCAGATCGATCTCAACCCCGTCCAACTCGGCGGACCGGTGCGGCGACAGTGGGTTGCTCAAAGTGACCGCGTTGGCCAACACCCGATCATCGCCCAAGCCGGTCATGCGCTTGATGGCGTCCCGATCTGTTTCGTCTTCTGTGCCCGATTGCACCGGCTTGAAATAGGTCGCACCCAAAGCCAAGGTCAGCATGGCGCTGATCACGGTCTTGCCGATGCCGGTGTCGGTTCCGGTGACGATCAGCTTGCTCATGAGGCTTCCCCAGAAGTAATGGACCCATAAGCTGCGGACAAGGCGTCGATGTCGGTTTCGTCGACGTTCAGCGTGATTGATAATCGCAGCCGTGCGGCGCCATCGGGCACCGTCGGCGTGCGGATGGCGCGGATGTCGAAACCTTGGGCTTGCAGCTGTTTGGCCAACGCCAACGCGTCGCCATCGCCGCCGACCATCAGCGGTAGGATTTGCGTCTCGCCGACGCCAAAGGTTTTGTTGGCGTGAGCGGCCAATTGGTGCAAGCGGGCGCGGCGTTCCGGCTCGTCGCGCACCACTTCCAGCGCACGCTGAACGGCGATGGCCGACAGCGGCGTCGGCGCGGTGGTGTAGATGAAACTGCGTGCGGTGTTGATGATGAAATCTTTGATCACCTGGGGCAACGTCACCAGCGCACCCGCTTGACCCAAGGCCTTGCCGCAGGTGTGCAGGGCGATCAGGTTATCGCGGCCTTCATATGCGGCGCTGAACCCTTTTCCGCTTGGCCCATGCACGCCGGTGGCGTGAGCTTCGTCGACGATCAGGTAGGCGTCATAACGGTCCGCGATGGCGATTAGGTCATCCAGCGGCGCGATGTCGCCGTCCATGGAATAGACGCTTTCCACCGCGATCCATACGTTCGCCGCACCGATTTTGCGCGCCCGTTTAATGGCGTTTTCACATGCCGTTGCGTCGTTGTGGGCGAATTTGGCGCGTTTAGCGGGGGATGCATGAATGCCTTCTTTAGCGCTAGCGTGGACCAACTCATCCATGACGACGATGTCGTCGCGTGCTGCTACGGTGGTGAACAGCGCGAGGTTGGCGAGATATCCTGTCGCCATGAACAGCGCCGCCTCACAGCCGAAATAATCGGTGGCGAAGGCTTCCAGGTTTTCATGCTCAGGGTGATTGCCGCGCAACAGACGCGAGCCGCCGGAGCCGAGCGCCAACCCGCCTTGCAGCGCATTGATCAGGCTTTGGCGGATACCGTCGTGGTGCGCCAAGCTCAAATAGTCGTTGGAGCTGAAATCGATCCCGTTGGCCGGGATCAATTCACGTCGTTTCTCAAGCCGAGAGAGCTTGGTCAACTGGTCCTGAAAGGGATTGTTCAACCTGAGACTCCTGTGGGTGCAGATCCAAACGCTGCAACAATTCCATGTCGCGGTCGGCTTGGACGCCCGGCGTGGTCAGCAGTTTTTCGCCAAAGAACACCGAATTGGCGCCGGCGAAAAAGCACAGCGCCTGGGTCGCGTCGTCCATGCTTTCGCGGCCTGCCGACAGCCTCACGTGAGACTGCGGCATCATGATGCGGGCCACCGCGATGGTGCGCACAAAAACGAACGGATCAATCTGTTTGGCGTGTTCCAACGGCGTGCCTTTGACGCGCACCAGCAAATTGATCGGCACGCTATCGGGATGGCTCGGCATGTTGGCCAGTTCCATCAGTAATTTGGCGCGATCCTTTTCGCCTTCGCCCAGGCCCAAAATGCCGCCGCAGCACACACTGATGCCGGCGTCGCGAACCTTTTCCAAGGTGTCGAGGCGGTCTTGGAATTTGCGCGTGGTGATGATGTTTTCGTAATGCTCCGGCGAGGTGTCGAGGTTGTGGTTGTAATAATCCAGTCCCGCGTCCTTGAGCTCACGGGTTTGGTCTTCGCTGAGCGACCCCAACGTCACGCAGCATTCCAAGCCCAAGGTTTTGACGCCGCGGATCATCTCTAACACCACCGGGAAATCGCGGGCGTTGGGGTTTTTCCACGCCGCCCCCATGCAAAAGCGCGTCGCGCCGCGGTCCTTGGCGGTTTGCGCCTCAGAGATGACGCGGTCGACCTCGACCAGGCGTTCTTTTTCCAGATCCGCGCCGTGGTGCGCGCTTTGCGGACAATAACCACAGTCTTCCGGGCAGCCGCCGGTTTTGATCGACATCAGCGAGCTGAATTGAATTTGATTGGGATCGAAGGTTTCGCGGTGCTGAGTGTGCGCGCGATACAGAAGGTCCATGAACGGGAGATCGTAAAGCGCCTGAACCTCATCAACGGTCCAGTCGTGTCGGCACTGTGTCATGATGTATTTTGCCCCAAAGTGTCGGTCTTGTTGTCGATTTGGCGAACTCAGCGTCGTCCCGCCTTTTGGCGGTGTTCGCGCTGCTGTTCGGTGGTGCTGCGAGAGAAGGCGGCCACGTTAATGCGCCATACGGGGCGGGGCAAGCTGAATTTGTTGCATTGCAGCAATCAGAAGCCGCCTAACTGTCGTCGGTGCGCTCGACGTGGTCCGGTTCGTCTTGGTTTTTGACCCCGGCGGCGGCGTCGCGGATCAGGCGTAAGCGCCGTTCGGCTTTGATGGCGCGCACCCCGCAGGCATGAATGTGGTCGATGTATTGAATGGTGCTTTCCAATTGCTGAAACGGCAGATGCCCGTGTGATCCGAGCTTCAGTAGGGCCTGTTTCAAGACTGCATAGGATTCTTTGATGCGGATGCGCGCGCGTTTGGGGTCCCAATCCTCAGGCGTGGGGTCGGATGAGGTCATGAGTTTGAGTTCTTGCGTGACAGCGCTCAGGTAAGCATCCAAAAGCTGTTCGGTTTCGTCGTCGAGCGCCGGTCGCTCGGCGCGCCGGATGGGCAGAGAGGCGCCGATGCGGGCGATTTCTTCGAAATGCTGAAGGGCGCGGTAGGGGTGCATCAAGGCATCCGAAATGCTCGGCGGCAGTTCCGCCTGGTACATTTTGCGTGCATATTCGCCAACGCTGCGCGACAGGGTTTCGACCACGCCCAGGCGTTGGCGCAACTCTTGATGGCGCGCGGGCACCGGGGCCAGCGCGGTGATGACGATGGACAGCGAGATTTCCTGTAGTCTTTGCAGCTCCATCAACATGCTTTCCACCGCCAATGCAGGCACCACCAAGGCGGTCTTGTCGAGGAAACGCGGCCGGCCCAAGTCTTCTTCCAAACTGACGAAGCGCAGCTTCAACCACGCGGTCATGCGATGGGCGACGGGAAAGATCAATATCACGCCCAGCACGTTGAAAATCGTGTGAAACAGCGCTAACGAGGTCGCCACATCGGGTTGCATGTGCATGGTGGCGCCGAGGAGCGCAACGCTCGACAGTAAGATCGGCATGATGAGAACGGCAACCGCGCCCGTCAGAAGGTTAAACGCCACATGGCTGGCGGCGACGCGTTTGGCGTTTGGCGTCGCGCCGATCACCGCGATCATCGCGGTCGAGGTGGTGCCGATGTTGGCGCCGATGACCATCGCTGCGGCGGGTTCAAGCGCGATGAGTTGACTGGCGGCGGCGGCCAGCGCGATGGAGATCGCCGCCGCCGACGCCTGGGTGGCCAAGGTCACCACAAAGCCGATCGCGACAAACAACAGAGCGCTCAGCAAACCGCTGGTCGCGAATGTGGTGACGTCGATGGTATCGACGACGCCGGTGAAGGCGTCTCTGAGAATGGATATCCCCAAAAAAAACAGACCAAACCCAGCGAGCGTTTGACCGAACGCGCCAATGCGGGAATCTGAGCGCGCCAGCTTGAGGAACATGCCGACGCCGATGGCGGGCAGAGCGAATAGGGACACATTGACCTTAAAGCCGATTAACGCCACCAGCCAGACGGTCAGGGTGGTGCCGATGTTGGAGCCGAACACCACCCACACGGAGCGCTCCAACGACAGGATCCCGGCGTTGACGAACCCGATGGCGGCCACCGTCACGGCGCTAGACGATTGCACCAACGCAGTCAGGGCGGCGCCGGAAAATAGCCCGCGCAAGGGGGTGTCGGTCCAGCGTTCCAAAATGTCTTTGAGTGTGCGACCCGCTGCGACCTTGAGGCCGTCGGTCATCAGCATCATGCCCATCAAGAACAGGCCGACGCCGCCCATCAATTGTCCGATGCTGTTGAAGGTGATCACGTGCGTTGTTCTTCCATCGTGAGAGGATGGTCATCGTTATACGATAAGGATAAATCCGATCAGGCCTCGCGGTCCATGCTTGTTTAGGGCAATGGGGGTGTTCCTTTTGGTCTGGATATGTTCTAACCACGGGAAAATGAGCACCCGGTGTGATCTTTGTCGTCTGTTTCCGTTTTGAGTGAGTGTCCGCATGTTTGAACTTCATTACCGCAAGGCCATCTCCATGAAGGCCGATATTCTGTCCGGCTTGACCGTGGCGTTGGCGTTGGTGCCCGAAGCCGTGGCGTTTGCCTTCGTCGCGGGCGTCAACCCGCTGACGGGCCTGTACGCCGCATTCATGGTGGGGTTGATCACGGCGGTGGTCGGCGGTCGTCCGGGTATGATTTCCGGCGCAACCGGGGCTTTGGCGGTGGTAATGGTCGCGCTGGTGGCGGATCATGGCGTCGAGTATCTGTTCGCCACGGTGGTGTTGATGGGCGTTTTGCAGGTCACGGCCGGGGTCTTGAGGCTTGGCAAGTACATTCGCATGGTGCCGCATCAAGTGATGCTCGGCTTTGTCAACGGTTTGGCGATTGTGATTTTCCTGGCGCAGATGAACCAGTTTCAGATCAAGCTGCCGGATGGCGGTTATGAATGGATGACCGGCATGACGCTATACATCATGTTGGCGCTGGTGGCGCTGGCGATGGCGATCATTCAATATTTGCCCAAGCTAACCGAGGCGATCCCCGCGCCGTTGGCGGCGATTTTGGTGGTGTCGGGTTTGGCCATCGGTTTGGATTTGGATGTGCGCACGGTCGGCGATATGGCGTCGATTGCCGGCGGTTTGCCCGAATTCCATATCCCAATGGTGCCGATGACCTGGGAAACGCTGACCATCATCTTCCCCTATTCGGTGATTTTGGCGGCGATCGGCTTGATCGAAAGCTTGCTGACACTGACTGTTATCGATGAAATCACCGACACCCGCGGGCGCGGCAATCGCGAATGCGTCGGCCAGGGTACGGCCAACATCGTCACCGGTTTCTTCGGCGGCATGGGCGGTTGCGCGATGATCGGCCAGTCGATGATCAACGTCAATTCAGGCGGACGCGGGCGCGCCTCGGGCATTTCGGCGGCGCTGTTTTTGCTGATCTTCATCATGTTCGCCTCAAGCTTGATCGAAATGATTCCGCTGGCCGCGCTGGTGGGCGTGATGTTCATGGTGGTGCTGGGCACCTTTGAATGGTCGAGCTTTCGCATCTTGCACAAAATTCCGCGTTCCGACGCGTTCGTGTTGATCTTGGTTTCCGGCGTGACGGTGTTCACCGATTTGGCCATCGCCGTGGTTGTCGGCGTGATCGTTTCGGCGCTGGTTTATGCCTGGGGCAACGCGTCGCGCATTCAGGCGCGCACCATCACCAACGATCAGGGCGGCAAAGAATATCAACTGCAAGGGCCGTTGTTTTTTGGTTCCGTAACGTCGTTTCGCGACCTGTTCGATCCCGATGGCGATCCTGACGACGTGGTGGTGGATTTCCGCCTCTCGCGGGTCGCGGATCATTCCGGTTTGGAAGCCATCGATACCTTGGCGGAATGCTATGAGCGACGCGGAAAACGTCTGCATTTGCGCCACCTGAGCCCGGAATGTCGCAACCTTTTGCACCGCGCCAAGGATCTGGTCGAAGTCAACGTGATCGAAGATCCCAATTATCATGTCGCCACCGATGACTTGGCTTGAGGGTCACGCTCTGTGACTTCAGGCTAAACTTTAAAACGGGAATCCGAATATCATCGGGTTCCCATTTTTTTTATGCAAAATCAATGTGCTCGTGCAATACTTATGGGGTGTCTTATGAGCGAGGTGCATTGTGATTCATCTAGCCTACGACGGTTCCATCAATGGCGATTGGGTGGCGTGGTACGCCGTGAACTTGGCGCGTCACGACCCTGACCATCGCCTGCGTATCCTCTATGTGAACACCGATGAAATTCGCGCCGACGTGGTGCGGGAAAAGGCCGAGAATTTGGCGCAAGAATGCGCCGATTGCGGGGTGGAGATGTCGCTCGACATTGTGTCGTCTTCCGGTTCCAGCGCTGAGCGCCGGTTTCACGATTTGCGCACCAACGTCCCTGCCGGTCCTGAAACGCTATTGGTGTGCGGCGCGCGCCTCAAACCCGGGGGTGAGGGGTATTTGGCGGCGACGGTGTCGGCAAAATTGTTGAGCGATAAAACCTTCAGCGTTATGGCGGTGCGGGTGGCGCAGCCGGGACTGTTGGGGGCGCCCAGGCGGTTTTTGGTGCCGGTTGCGGGCGACCGCGCAGGTTTTCTGACGGCCTGCGAGATCCTCAAACGTTTTGCTCCAGATGTCGATCGCGTTGAGTTGTTGCGCGTGATGATGATCAAGCGCCAGATATTTCGACGTCTGCGCAGCCATCAGGCCGATCAATTGAGCGAGAAGGGCTGGGACAGTCTCAAAGGTTTAAGTGTCGAACTGGCTGAGATGCTTGGCTTGGAGGATTGGAAGGTCGACGCCAACGTGAAAGTCTCCGACGACTGGGCTCAAGAGGTCATCATCGATGCCAATCGTCACCATAGTCATCTGATTTTGATGGAAGCGTCGTGGCGAGATTTGAGCGCCAATTTCCTGTACGGTAATCCCATCGAAGTCGTGTTGCGCGATACGCCGTGCGACGTCGCCATCTACCGGGGGGTCTGAACCGTGGACGGACAATCCTTTCAGCGCCAAATCCAAAACATTGCGCCCGATCACGTTTTTCGCTTTTTGCATAGTCGCCAAGATGGCTTGCGCAGCGCCGAGGTCGAAGAGCGCCTGGGTGAAGTCGGCCCCAACACGTTGGAAGAAACCCGGCGTTTGGTGTGGCTCAAGAGCCTCGGTCGCCAGTTCACCAACTTTTTCTCCATCTTGTTGGATATCTCGGCCGGGATCTGTTTCGTCGCAGACAGCATTCAGCCCGGTGAGGGCATGAACATTCTCGGCTGGGCTTTGTTGGGGGTGTCGATCCTCAACGCGCTGTTCAGTTTCGTGCAGGAATACCGCGCCGAACGCGCGATGGAAGCCCTGCGTAAGTTTTTGCCGCAAAACGTCTTGGTGCGCCGTGATGGTCAAGATGTGCAAATTCTCGCCGAACACTTGGTGCCGGGCGATGTGCTGAGTCTGAGCGAAGGCGACAAGGTGCCCGCCGACGCCCGCTTGGTTGAGGTTCAAGATCTGATCGTCAACAATGCTCCGCTGACCGGCGAGGCCCACCCGGTGCGCCTTACGGCCAACGCCCAAGACACCATCCTCACCGAAAGCGCGAACGTGCTGTTCGCTGGCTGCATGGTGAAAAAAGGCCGCGGCCAAGCGGTGGTGTTCGCCACCGGCGGACGCACCGAATTTGGCAAGATCGCGACCTTGTCCCATGACGTCAAACGCAACGCATCGCCGTTGGAGCGCGAAACCAATCACATGGTTCGGGTGCTGACCTATATCGCGGTGCTGATGGGCGCAATCTTCTTTGCCTATGGGGTGTTCACCGGGCGTTCGCTGTGGGTCAATTTGGTGTTCATGATGGGCATCATCGTCGCCAACGTGCCCGAAGGTTTGTTGCCGACCTTCACCCTGTCGCTGGCGATGGGCAGCCTACGCATGGCCAAGCGCAATGTGTTGGTCAAGGGTCTGAATGCGGTCGAGGCCTTGGGCGCGGTGCATGTGATTTGCACCGACAAGACCGGCACCTTGACGCAAAACCAGATGGCGGTCACGGCGCTCAACGATCCGCAGGCGGCGACCCCGTTGGAACACGCCATGCGCAGCCAAGCGCTGGGCATGGCGATGGCGGCGTCCGACGTCGGTGAAGGCGAAAATGGGCTGCGCGGCGATCCCTTGGACGTGGCGGTCGCCGAAGCGTTCATCGCCGATGGCGGTGTGCTCCAGGCGGTCAATGACGCAACCCTCAAACGGTTTTCTTTCGATGACGAGAAACGCCGTGCGGGCGGCGTTTGGGCGCAAGAGAAGGAGTCACACTATTGCGTCAAGGGTGCATGGGAAAGCTTGCGCCCATTGATGAAACACGTGGCGTTGGCCGACGGCTCGGTGGTTGAGCTGGACGATGCGCGCCTCACTGCGGCTGAAGACGTGGTGCACAAGATGGCGTCCAGCGGGCAGCGCGTGATCGCCTTGGCGTCTCGCCAGCTGGCGACGGCTTCTGAGGGCGATGCGAGCCAAGAACAGCTGGAACAAAACTTGATCCTGAAAGGTTTCATCGGCGCTGAAGACCCGATCCGCGAAGAGGTCCCCGGCGCGGTGGCGGCGTGCCATACGGCGGGCATCGGGGTGGTGATGATCACCGGCGATCACCCCGAAACGGCGGAAGCGATCGCCCGGGCGGCGGGCATCGTCGCCGCCGACGCCCTGCCAGGGTCGGCCACCGTAACCGGCGCGGAACTGTCACGTTTGAGCAAAGTGCAGTTGGTGTCCAAGCTCAAAGACGGCATCACGGTGTTCGCGCGCACCACGCCGGAACAAAAATGGAAAGTGGTCTCGGCGTTTCATGAATTGAACAAGATCGTGGCGGTGACGGGCGATGGGGTCAACGACGCCCCGGCGCTCAAAGCCGCAGATGTTGGCATCGCGATGGGTAAAAGCGGCACCGATGTGGCGCGCGAGGCCGCGCAGGTGATTTTGCTTGATGATAACTTTGCGTCCATCGTCAACGGCATCGAAGAAGGCCGCACGATTTTCAACAACATTCGCAAGTTCACCAACTATGTGTTGGTTAGCAACGGTCCGGAAATTTTGCCCTATTTGTTGTTCATGCTGTTCCCGGTGCCGCTGGCGATGACCGTGATCCAAATTCTGGCCATCGATCTGGGCACCGACATCATTCCGTCGATGGGTTTGGGCCAAGAAAAGCCCGACCCTGAGGTGATGAGGCAACCGCCCCGCGATCATAACCAGGGGCTTTTGACGTTTCCGCTGATTGCCCACAGCTATCTGTTTCTTGGCCTCATCGAAGCGGCGTTCGCGTTAAGCCTGTTTTTCTGGGTGCTGTTCGACGGGGGATGGGTGTGGGGCGCCGACCTGTCGGTGCGCGATCCCTTGTATCTGTCGGCGACCGGGATCACGCTGTCGTCGATCATCTTGATGCAGATCGGCAACTTGTTTGGACGGCGTTCACGAACCGGTTCGGGATTGAGCCTTGATTTCCTTTCCAACCCGTTGCTGGTCGGTGGAATTGTGTTTGAGATTGTGTTCTCGTGGGCGATTTTGTACTTCCCGCCGTTATCGGCCGTGTTGGGTACGGGGCCGGTGGATATCGGCGTTTATGCGATTGCGTGGTTGGGGCCGTTCTTGATTTTCACCTTGGATTATGCACGTAAGCGGGTGCTGGCGGGACTGCGCGCGCGGGGCATGTCCATTCCCAGCGGCTAGCGGTTGGATGAAGGTTTTCTGCCCCCAAAAAAACGCCCCCATTTTTATGGGGGCGTTTTTGGTTGTTAGTAGATGTGCACGATCAGTCGAGCGCGACCAAATCTTCAGCAGCCATCTTGCCGTTGCGCTGTTCTTGTAGTTCAAATTGAACCTTCTGGCCTTCGTTGAGGCCTTGAAGGCCGCAATTCTGCACAGCCGAGATGTGAACAAATGCGTCGGGGCCGCCCTCATCAGGGGTGATGAAGCCATAACCTTTGGTGGTGTTGAACCACTTAACAATGCCGGTTGCCATGGGTACTCCTTAACTTGGCAAAACATGGTGCATCCTACGAGCCGTGTAAAATGCGATTGCTGCGTCGTTATAAAGGGCATTACTTACATGCGTGTTTTGCGCAAGAAGGATAGGCCTAGCAAAGTGAACAACGACCAGCGATGTATGACAATTTTCAACAATTTTCACCGCTTGTCTACAGTTTCAAACAAATTTCAAAATTCAAAGCATTATGTGGCGCAGCTGGATTTGGCTTCTGCAATAGCGATGAAGGCGTGTTTTGAGCGGGTCGCTGTGGCAACCTATGGTTTTGCGCGGCCGTTTTCTGTGTGTCGGTAGGGGAACTGCGATGTGTGACTTGCTCTGATTGAAAGGCTTGAGAACCGCTTGCGGCTAAAGATGTGGCGCACTTTTAGGGTGTATTTGCGCCACCGAAGTACGAGTAAATGATATTTTTTGCAGCTGGAAAGCGATTTGCGAACGGGTTTTCTAATGCATTCGGATGAGGATGAGGGCACAATGGTCTCAGCGGGGTTGACCGTTCACAGAGTCCGATAGACAACATAGAAGATGTACGATCGTGGATAGTTTGAAAGAAACCGACCCAAAGCCGCTTAGCGCCAAATCGGGCGGTTCCAGACTGGGTTTCGGCTTGGCGCAGAAGTATTTTTTCTATATTTTCACGCCGATTATGTTGGCCGTGGTGATCGCCGGTATGGCGGTGTTTTACCAAAATATCTACCACGCACAGGCTCAAATCATTGATCACGAAACGACCAAGATCAATGAAGCGCGGATCGATCTGCGTGAAACCTTGAATTCAGCGCTGACGGATCTCAATTTTTTGATCCGCGATGAAGACCTCGTCAGTTATGTGCTCGAGCCCGGTGAGGCGCAGCGCAAACGACTGGAACGCTTCTTTATTTCATTTTCCGGCGCCAAAAAAGTTTTCGACCAGGTTCGGTTTATTGATGTAACCGGTAAAGAACGGGTGCGGGTTGATTTGGTGAACCGGGCGCCTACGGGCATACCTGCATCAATGTTGCAAAACAAACAGCACCGCTATTATTTCAACGAAGCCATCAACATACCTACGGGGAAAGTTTTTATCTCACGTCTCGATCTGAACATCGAAGGCAAGAAGGTCGAGCTTCCTTACAAGCCAATGATCCGCTTGGTGGCGCCTGTCGATGTCGCGGGAAAACGCTATGGCGTCGTGGTTCTGAACTATCTGGCTGAGAACTTCCTCTCCCATGTGCGCCGTACGTTTGCTTCCGAAAAGAGCGACGGTTTTTTAACCAATGCAGATGGTTATTGGCTTATCGGCCCCAATCATGACGTCGAATGGGGCTTTATGTTTGGACGCGATGATCGGCTGCAAAATCTCTACCCTGAAGCTTGGGCGGGGGTGTCCGATCAGCCCACTCAGGTGATGACGAGTAGCAATATTTTCACCGTCGCAAAGCTTCCCGCGCCGCCGCAAGCGGTAATTACGGATCATTCAGATCCATATTGGGTGCTGGTTTCGCGCGTGCCGGTGAGCACGTGGTACATGGACCAGTTTCTCGAATACGTACCTGAAGCCGCTGTGATGGCGTTGATATTGATTATTTTGGGCTTTGGCAGTTGGCGCATTGCCGCCACCCGCGCCACCCGTGAGCAGATGGATGGGCTGTATCATCGCCGCTTGGTCGATGCCCTCAATGAAAGTGAACGTCGCAACACCGCCGTGGTCGAAGCCTCCGATGATGTGGTGATGATGTGTTCGCAAAGCGGTTATATCCGCCATGCGAACCAGGCCGCGGAACGTGTGTTCAATGTTCCCCAAGTCGATATGGTCGGGCGTGAAATCGCAGAATTTTTGATGGACCCCGATACCGTTTCGGTGCGCATGCCCGACGGGGTGCGCAAACTGATGGAACGCGAACGGTTTGAGACTTACGCGGTGCGCGGCACGGGCGAAGGCTTCCCGGCTGAAATCACGCTGACGCCGATCAAAACCGAAGGGCCGACGCGGTATTCGTTGTTTATTCGCGATATCACCTTGAGACGCAGTTACGAAGAACGCCTGAAACGTTTGGCCAACTATGACCCTCTGACCGGCTTGGCGAACCGGGTGTTGTTGTTGGAACACCTCGACGAAGCTTTGCACGATAACAACGGCCCCGAAGGCCCATATGCGGTCGTCATGGGCGATTTGGATGATTTTCGCATCGTCAACGACACCTTGGGCCACGTGGTCGGCGACGAAGCCTTGAAAGAAGCGGCGGCGCGCATCCATCAAAAAGCGCCGCTGGGCAGCTTGGCAGGGCGTTTCGGCGGCGATGAGTTCGTGCTGATCGTGCCGTGTCGCGGCAATCGCCGCGTGCCCGGCGAGGTTTGCGAAGCGGTTTTGAGCGCATTTGAGCGACCGTTGGAAGTCGCTGGTCACCGTCTATATGTCGGCATCAGTTTGGGCGTCGCTTTCGCCGATACTGAGGCTGCTACCGCCACCGGTTTGTTGCAGATGGCCGATACCGCCATGTACGCCGCCAAAGACAGCGGGCGCAATACCTATCGGATTTTCACGTCGGATATGCACGAAGCGTCCGCACGACGTCTTGCGATCCAAACCCGTCTTGCGGGCGCCCATGAACGTGGTGATATATCGCTGATGTTCCAGCCGCTGGTCGACGCCAAGTCTGAGCGCATCATTGGCGCGGAAGCGCTTTTGCGCTGGACCGACGCCGAACTGGGTTCCATCGGGCCGGACGAGTTTATTCCCGTAGCCGAAAGCACCGGTCTGATTATCGAATTCGGTCAATGGGTTTTGAACGAAGCCTGCCGCCATGCCCGCGCGTGGCGCGATGTGATTCCTGGATTTCACGTCGCGGTCAACATTTCGCCGGTGCAGTTGATCGGGTCCGACATGGCCGCGACCATCAAGACGGCTTTGCTCAAACACGAACTGGAACCCGCCGCCCTTGAGGTTGAGATCACCGAAGGCTTGTTGATCAAAGACCCCCACGAAGCCGAGATCACCTTGAACGATCTGGCTGAGGTTGGCGTGAGCATTTCCATTGACGATTTCGGCACTGGATATTCGTCGCTCAGTTATCTGCAGCGCTTTCCGTTTACGACCCTTAAGATCGATCGCATGTTCGTTATGGATTTGCCCGACAGCAAAGACAGCCGTTCCTTGGTCACGGCGGTGTTGGCCTTGGCGCAGCGCTCAGATCTTAAGGTCATCGCTGAGGGGGTCGAGACGCAAGGCCAAGCCACATGGCTTAAAGAGCAAGGCTGCGACATCATTCAGGGCTACTTTTACGGCAAACCAATGGCGGTGGATGCATTTTACGCTTTGGTGGAAAACCGCAGCATTGATGAGAATGGCGGCGACGCGGACGGCCCTAATCTTAAGCTTGTTTGATCTTTTCGAACAACGCAGGTAATTCCCGACGCAAGACCTTGCCGGTCGCGGAGTGAGGCAGAGCCTTAACGAAAATAAATTGCTTGGGCACCTTGTAAGCGGCTAAGCGCTCGGCGGCATAGGCGGTGAGGTCTTGTGCGCTCACCTTGGTCCCTTCGTGCGCGACGATAAATGCGCCGATGATGCTGAGGTCTTCACGCACCCAAATTTCGGCGCAGGCGCATTCGTGAACGACTGGGTGGTGAACCAAAACGTCTTCGATGTCTTGCGGCGACACCCGGTAGCCTTGCGCGTTCATCAAATCGTCGGCGCGGCCTAAGTATTGCAGGTAGCCGTCTTCATCCAACAACGCGAGGTCGCCGGTGAGAAACCAGTCGCCGCGAAACGCCGCTTGGGTCTGGGGGACTTGATTCCAGTATTCTATCATCAGGCCGGGATCGTCTTTATGTAGCGCCAAAAGACCGGGATCGCCGATTGCAACGGTGTCCATACAGCCTTCATCCAAGCTGAGGATCGCCACCCGGCGGCCTTTTTGCGGTCGTCCGGTGAAACCGGGTTTGACCGCCACCGTTGGCGATGACGATGCGTAGGTGGAACATTCGCTCATGCCCAGCGCTTCGAATAGGGGTTTGCCGGTCACGGTTTGCCAATGTTTGCGCACGGCCTCTGAAAGCTTTTCGCCCGCCGTCAGGCCATGGCGCAAGTGGGCGAAACCCTCACCGATATGGTCGGCGTATTTGAGCATCTGGCGATAGAGGCTCGGCACCGCGGCGAACAAGGTGGCTTGGTGCTTATCGGCCAAACGCGGCCACACGCCGGGGTCTTTTTCGCCGTTGTAAATCACCGTGCAGGCGCCGACGGTCCACGGGTCCATCAGTCCCGCGCCCAAGGTGTAGGTCCAGTTGAACGCGCCGGCGTGCAACATGCGGTCCGTTTCACTGATCGCGTACCAGCCCTCAAACATCATCCGCCGCGCCCACACCGCGCGGTGCGCGTGCAGCACGCCTTTGGGGTGGGAGGTCGCGCCGGATGTGTAGACGATATAGGCCGGATCGTTGGCGTGGGTGTGGGCGTATTCGGCCAAGTCTTCGCAGCCCATCAAATCGCGGATGTCGTCGTCCAGCAACTGGGCGCAGCCCTCCGCCACGTCGTCGAGCTTGAGCTCAGAAGACGTGCAGATGAAGCGTGCGCCGCAATCGTCGGCGATGAATCGCGCCTCGCGTTCGGTCAGCTGTGATGAGGTCGGCACCGCGATGCCGCCCGCAGCTAAGGTGGCGAAAAAAATCAGTGGAAAGCTGCTGTGATTGCCCAAGCGCAGCATCACCCGTTCACCCGGTTTCAGCCCCATATGTGTGAGCCCGGCCGCCAGGCGTCGAACCGCATCATCCAGTTGAGCAAAGCTCCAGCGTTCAGCTGGTTCCAGGCTCAGCGGGTCGCTGACCACGATTAGCGCGGTTTTGTCAGGGTGAGTTTGGGCTGAATTCGACAAGCAATAGGCGGCGGCGTTGAACGCGTGCGGGCAGGGTTCTGGCGCGCCTTCGTCGAACAGACTGGTGGTTAAAGGCGCCACAAGGTGATGCCTTCGGGGGTCGTCTCACGGTCCAACACGCCGCGCACATCGATGACCACGCCGCGGCCGTTCTTCAACAAACCACGCACCATATCCCAGCCACCGTCGATATAGCTGGCGTGAGGCACGGCTAAGATCACCGCGTCGGTGGCTTCCAGTTGATCGGTGGGGGTCAGTTCGATGGCGTATTCGTGTTGCGCTTCGCCAGGGACCGCCATGGGGTCGTGGACTTGAATGTTCATGGCGTAGGTCATCAGTTCTTTGATCACGTCGATGACTTTGGTGTTGCGCAGGTCGGGTACGTCTTCTTTGAACGTCAGGCCCAAAACCGTCACGGTGTTGGGGGTGTCACCGCCCTTTGCACGATCTTTCAACATCAGTTTGACCGCATTCTGGGCGATGAACGCACCCATGCTGTCATTGATTTCACGCCCGGCCAAGATCACTTGCGGATGGTGGCCCATTTGTTCGGCGCGATATGTCAGGTAATAGGGATCAACGCCGATGCAGTGTCCGCCCACCAATCCAGGGGAAAATTTCAAGAAATTCCATTTGGTGCCGGCGGCTTCCAACACGTCCTTAGTGTCGATGTCCAGGCGTTCGAAAATCTGCGCCAATTCGTTCATCAGCGCGATGTTGAGGTCGCGCTGGGTGTTTTCGATCACCTTGGCGGCTTCGGCGACTTTGATGGATGGGGCTTTGTGCACGCCTGCGGTGACGACCGATCCATAAACGGCGGCGACGATGTCCAGCGTGGCGGCGTCTTGACCAGACACCACCTTGGTGATGGTCTCAAAGCGGTGTTCTTTGTCGCCGGGGTTGATGCGTTCGGGCGAATAACCGACGGTGAAATCCGCACCGCACGTTAGCCCCGACATTTCTTCCAGCACCGGCACGCAGGTTTCTTCGGTGGCGCCGGGAAACACGGTGCTCTCATATACGACGATGTCGCCTTTTTTGAGGTGCGCGCCGATGGTGGTCGAGGCCGCCACCAGCGGCAGTAAATCGGGCTTGTTGGCGCTGTCGACCGGGGTCGGCACGGTGACGATGTGAAAGTCAGCTTGGGCGATGTCGGCGGGATCGGTGGTGAGCAGCAAATCGGCCTTCTTTAAGTCCACATCTTGGATCTCACCAGTGATGTCGTGACCGGCCTTCAATCCATCGACGCGGGCGTGGGAAATGTCGAACGCCACGGTGCGCCCCTGGTTGCCAAACGCCACCGCGACAGGCAGGCCGACATAGCCCAGTCCGACGACGGATACGGTGCGATTATGGCTCATGGTCGACACTCCCTTTGCACGCAAGATCGATGTTCTGTTCCTTGTCTAAACGCAAGGCATACGGGGCGCAACCACTTAAAGCGCAGAGGTTATTGGCAGTCGCCGGGCGTATCGGGCATGTCATGGTTCCAATAGGCGCTGTCATGGGTGTTTTCAACGTTGAGGCCTTTGAGGAAATCTATGCCGGTGCGGCTCTTAACAGTCTTCAACGTGGTGATGGCATTCACCCATGTGGCGCGCTTGGCGTAATCGTCCCAATCAAAGATCGACGCCAGCACTTTGTAAGGTCCGTTCGGGTCCGGTTGCGCGACGATGATTTTGTAAAAGCATTTGGGCGCGATGGGGGTGTTGGGCGTACTGCCGATGGTCGGGCCTTCTTTCACGGGAGTGGCGGGATCGTCCTCGACGGCGCCGTAGACCCCGGAAAATATCCACATGGGGGTGTTTTTCGACGCCACGTATTTGCGAAAAGCGTATTCTGCGCCCAGCCACGCGCCGGCGTTAAAGGTCTGCTTTTGCGGGACCACGTTGGAAAAGTGAAACGTGGCGTCATAGGCGGCTTTGTCCCAACTCATGTCGTTGGCGGGCACGATGTGGCCGCGCGCATAGCCGGATTTGACATAGCTTTTGTCGATGGCCTGATCGTCAGGCGGGATTTGATCGTCGGGTGTGAACTTAGGGCGTTTCATGGCGCCGGAATTGGCTGTGATTTGCGCCATCCGTTGCGGCGTCAGCACATGTGCGGCCCAGTTTGGGGTTTTGCGGGCGGTGTCATAGCGGATGGCGAACAGCGCTTGGGCACCCCGCTGTTTGCATATGTCTTGCACTGTTTTGGACCGGGGGGCGGGCGCTACGCCACCGGGAAACATGCCTGCACAAGCTGTAAAAGTGCCCGCCCCAAGGTCGTTCGCTTCAAATCCGCCCGCCTTAAGGGCTGGAGAAAAAGCGAAAACAGATGCGACACAGCACACAAAAAGGATGCGTTTCATACCCCAAACCCTATTAACGTGCATTAATTAATGAATGCAAACAATACGAGAGTACGGGCTAAACGCAACCCAAGAGAGTTATATGTATAATATGCAATCTGGTAACGGGGGCCGTGAGAGTGCTATCAAAGGGCTCAATTTTTTCGGAGTGACTCGTCATGGCGCAAAAGCGTTCGTCCCGTTCTTCGCGCCCATCTCGTCCCGCGCATGGGTTGCGTGACCGACGCGGCGTCAATGCGCCCGCGCCGACCCCTTTGGCCGAACCCAAAGGGGTGTTGGATCCGGGGCTGTATGTGATCGCCACGCCGATCGGCAATTTGGGCGATATCACGTTTCGCGCCGTGGAAACGCTCAAAGCGGTGGACGCCTTGGCCAGCGAAGACACCCGCGTGTCGGCCAAGCTGCTCAGTCACTTGAGTATTGAAAAGCCGCACCCGACTTTTTCGTGCCATGAACATAACGAATCCCGCACAGTCAGCCGCATTCGCTCGCTCATCGACGAAGGCCGCGCGGTGGGTTTGGTGTCGGACGCGGGACTTCCAGGCATCTCGGACCCTGGCTACCGGGTGATCAGCACCTTGCTGGACGAAGGCGTCAAAGTCGAAGTCATCCCCGGCGCCAACGCCGCGACCATGGCGCTGGTGGCGTCGGGCCTGCCGACGTCGAGTTTTACGTTCTTGGGCTTTCCGTCGCGAAAATCGGGCAAACGCAAAAAGATGCTGGAAGCGGAACGCGAGGCCGAGCACACCCTGATCATGTACGAAAGCCCGCACCGCATCGGCGCGTTGTTGGTTGATGCGTTTGAAGTGCTCGGCGATCGCAAGGCCGTGGTGGCGCTGGAACTCACCAAGATGTTCGAACGTTATCACCGTGGCCCGTTGTCGCAGTTGGTCGAAAAGTTTGCCGAAGACAAGCCCAAGGGCGAAATCACCGTGCTGATCGAAGGCGTGAGCCGCAAGTCCAAGCGCGATGAGGACGATGAGGACGAAGCGTAATGGCGCGCACCGTTAAAAAGGGCGGCGGCGGCGGGCGCCTAAATGTACGCCAGACCTATCTCAACCGCTTGAGCAAGATTTTCGGCGTGCGCGAAGCGTTGGCGGAACGGATGGCCTCGGTTCAGCTCAAAAGCTCAATCCGCATCAATACGCTGTCGCCGCTCAGCGCCGATGAGATCAAAGCCAAGCTCGACGCCTTGGGGGCGGAGCTGGAGTCTATCACGTGGTGCCCCGGCGCGTATCACCTGCACAGCGACAAACGCGCGTTGGCGGAATCGGAGCTGTTTCAAGACGGTCACGTGTATATCCAAAACGCATCCAGTCTGATTCCGGGCTTGGCCATGGAGCCGCAAGCGGGGGAGCGCATTTTGGACGTGTGCGCGGCGCCCGGCGGCAAGACGGTGCACATTCAAGCGTTGGCGGGTGGTACGGCACAGATCATCGCCAACGACGCGATGAAGCCGCGCTTGTCGAAGCTCGAAGAGGTGCTCACCATGTTCCATGTGGGCAACGCCACCATCACCAACTTCGAAGGCCAGTTCATCGACCGTCATGTAGATGAGATGGGCGGCGGCCCAGGGGAACATCTCTTCGACCGCATCTTGCTCGACGCGCAGTGTAGCGGCGAAGGCATGCTCGACCTCAGCCACGGCAACGCGCTGCGCTTTTGGTCGGTCGAGCGCGTCATCAAGATGAGCTACCTGCAACAAAAGATGCTCGCCGCGGCGTGGAAAGTCCTCAAGCCCGGCGGGGTGCTGATCTATTCCACCTGCACGTTTGGGCCGGAAGAAAACGAAGGCCCGGTGTCCAGACACCTCAAGCACAACGTAGATGCCTCCGTCGAGGAGATCGATCTCGACATCCCCGGTCGCGCGCCGGGACTGAAGTCTTGGGACGGCCAGCCGTTTCACAGCGACCTCAAACACGCCATCCGCGTTCTGCCATCGGAATTTCTGGAAGGTTTTTTTGTCTGCCGCCTTCGCAAGACCGACAAAACGGGCTAAAAGACAGGCCCCGATCAAAAATCAGAAAATTGGAGCCTACCAATGAAATTCGTGCGCTGGTTATTGGGACGTATTGTCCTGACCATCAATTTCCTCACCCAACCCCGCGCGATCAAACGCGACCCGGCGGCCCAAGCCGCCATCGATGCGCGCACCGCCAAAATGGCGCTGTATCAATTCCATGCCTGCCCGTTTTGCGTCAAAGTGCGCCGGGTGATGAAAAAGCACGCGCTCAACATCGAACTGCGCGACGCTAAAAACGATCCCGTGTTCAAAGAAGAACTCACCAGCCAAGGCGGCAAACACAAAGTGCCGTGCCTGCGCATTGAAAATGCTTTGGGTGAGATCACATGGCTTTACGAATCCAAAGACATCATTTCGTATTTGCAGGGTGAGTTTAAGCTCGCTTAACCCATTTTTGTGCGTGGTGTGGGGAGCGCAATCGCCGTGATGCAAAACAAACCGAAAACCGTCATCGTCACCGGGGCCAGCAGCGGTATTGGCGCGGCCACGGCGCGGGCATTCGCCACCGATGGCTATCAAGTGATGGCGGCGGGGCGCAATGTGGAACGGTTGCGCGCCAGTGTCGTGGGGCTTGAACATACGCGCACCTGGGCGGGCGATCTGTGCGATCCACAAGCGTGCTGCGATCTGATTGCCGAGACGTTGAACGCCTTTGGCGGCGTCGATGCGTTGGTCAACAGCGCGGGCGTCATTCATCGCGCCCGCGCCGATGACACCACGGATGATCAGTGGCGTGAAACCATGGCGGTCAATTTGGATGCGGTGTTTTATCTGTCGCGTGCGGTGCTGCCGGCGTTGCAGGCGCAAGGGGGCGGGGCGATCATCAATATTGCGTCCGATTGGGGCCTTCACGGCGGCGAACGCGCGGCGGCCTATTGCGCCAGCAAGGGCGCGGTGGTGATGCTGAGCAAGGCTATGGCGCTTGATCACGCGGCCCAAAACATCCGCGTCAATGCGATTTGCCCGGGTGACGTCAATACCCCGATGCTGGCGGCCGAGGCCCGTCAGCGCGGTTTGGACGTGGCGGAGACAATTGCCGCGTGTGCGGCGGAAAGTCCCAACGGACGTCTCACCGAACCCGAAGAAGTCGCCGCGCTGGCGGTGTTCCTCGCGTCCGATCAAGCGTGCGCCATCAACGGCGTGGCGTTGCCCATTGATGGCGGGGCCAGCGCTTAGACGTTCGCGAAGGATTTCGTAAAATTGCCTGTGAGGCTCTTGGAGCGTCAGTGTAAGATATTGGGTGTCATACTACGATGAGGTTCAAGATCATGATCAAACAGATTGGTTTGCGCATTCTGGTGGGGTTCTGTGTTTTTCATGCCGCTGCGGCAGGAGCCGGTGAGGTGATGCAGGCGCCACCGACCGCGCCCGATCTGTCTGCATATTATCTTTTCCACATGCACGGTTCGTGGCTGGAAGATCATTCGGAGAATGAGCCTAATCGTCGGTATGGCGTTTATAAATACGACGACACCCTGAAGGCGCTCGCCGACAAGGGCCTTGTGGTGATATCCGAAAAGCGCCGAGGGCGTGTGAAACCGCGCAAATATGTTGAAAAGCTGTCGTCTCAAGTTAATACGTTGATTGACGCTGGCGTTTCCGCGTCTCACATTACCGTGTCGGGTTTTTCAAAAGGCGGCGCGATGACCCTGCAAGCCGGGGCGGCGTTGCAAAATTCAGACGTCAAATTCGTCGTGCTTTCGGGATGCGGCATTGGGGATTTCGCGAAGGGCTACCGTCAGTTTCTCAAGCGTGGCGCGGCAAGGATGCAGGGACGCTTCCTCTCAATCTACGATTCTCGCGACACAGATGGCGGATCGTGCGGTGAAGCCTTTTCCAAAGCGGGCTTGAGCCATGCCAAAGAAATCGTGCTTGAGGTGGGGTCAGGGCATGGTGTTTTCTACCAGCCCTTGTCCGAATGGATCGATCCCTTAGCCGCGTGGGCCAAGAGCCCTTAATAAGCCTTGGCGAAAATCGCCTGCTTTGTCGCGGGGGCGCCCGTCAGCACGCACGTGCCCGGCTCGGACGGCTGGTCGTAGGGCAGGCAGCGAATGGTGACGCCGAGCTCTTTGAGGCTTTCTTCGCTTTCCACGCTTTCGCACCAATAGGCGCGCACGAAGCCCGAGGTGTTGACGTCGTCTTTGGCGAAGACGTTCTTGAAAGTCTCGAAGTCGATGACGTCGGTGCGCACGCGCGCGTCGCGGTAAGCTTTGGCTTCCTCGAACAAGGTCTTTTGGATGGCTTCCAACTGATCGCGGATGGTGGCGACGAAGTCGTCCATCTGTTGCGGGGCTTTGCCATAAATATCGGTGCGATGGGTGACCATCACGCTGCCTTGGTCGAGGTCGCGCGGGCCCAATTCGACGATGATCGGTGCGCCTTTTTTGATCCAGCTCCAGCGTTTTTCGCCGGCGTTGACTTCGCGCTTGTCGACGTGGGCGCGCACGACGTTGCCGAACGCGACGGTGTTGTTGAGTTTTTCAGCCAGCTCATCGGCGGCGGGCAGCACGCGGGCGGCGGCCTCATCATCGCGGGCGATGGGCAGAATGACGATCTGGTGTGGTGCGATGGTCGGCGGCACGCGCAGTCCGTCGTCATCGCCGTGGGTCATGATCACCGCGCCGATCATGCGCGTCGATACGCCCCAAGACGTGGTGTGGCAGAAGCTTTCGCCGCCGTCACGGTCTTGGAATTTGATATCGGCGGCGTGGGCGAAGTTTTGGCCGAGATAATGTGAGGTGCCGGCCTGAAGGGCCTTGCCGTCTTGCATCATGGCCTCAATCGTGTGGGTTTCGACCGCGCCGGGGAAACGCTCAGATTCGGATTTTTCGCCGGGAATGACCGGCACCGCGAGCCAGTCTTCGGCGAGCTTGCGGTATTCTTCGAGCATGGTGGCGGTCTCATCGCGGGCTTCGACCTCTGTCGCGTGCGCGGTGTGGCCTTCCTGCCAGAGGAATTCTGACGTGCGCAAGAACATGCGCGGGCGCATTTCCCAACGCACCACGTTGGCCCACTGGTTGATCATCACCGGCAGGTCGCGATAGCTGCGGATCCACTTGGCGAAGCTTTCGCCGATCATGGTTTCAGAGGTCGGGCGCACCACCAACGGGCTGTCTAGCTTGCCCGCCGGGACCAGCTTGCCGTCCTTGGCGACCAGGCGGTGGTGGGTGACCACAGCCATTTCCTTGGCGAAGCCTTCGACGTGGGCGGCTTCTTTTTCGATCAGTTCCAACGGAATAAAGAGCGGGAAATAGCAGTTCTGGTGCCCGGTTTCGCGAATCCGCTGGTCCAGGCGACGCTGCAGGTTCTCCCATATGCCAAAGCCCCATGGTTTGATCACCATGCAGCCGCGCACCCCGGAGTTTTCAGCCATGTCGGCCTCTTTGATCACTTCCTGATACCACTTGGGGAAGTTGTTTTCGCGGGTGACGCTGATGGCGGTCTTTTTGGGCTTGCCTTGGGACTTATTGGACATGACTGCATTTACCGTTCGTGGGGGGCTATGGCCGGTTGGCGCTGCGTTTTAGTGTTGCTTGGTATCAAACAAAGTGGGGCGGAAATCAAGAACAGATACGTTGAAGGGCGAATCCTTTGACATGGCGCGATATAAAAAAGACATGAAAACCTGAAAGTATTCTTTGTGTAAAACACATTTAAAGGCAATTGGTGCGTAAGATGTTTGCAACCCTTGGTTTTTCTTGTCGTCAGCGGGCATAAAGTTCTGGGCGAGCTGCGCGTTGTGGTGAGGATTGCGTTTTTCACCAAATGTAGACCGTACAGATCACATCATATGATAATGAAGTGTAGCACTATACGCACACATGTATTAAATTACGCCCAGGGTAGATGCAAGAAATCTCATATAAACACCGTAGTGATCTTTTGATCATCAAAAGGCGGTGCCATCGATCACGGTGTATATGCACAGGGGATATTAAAGTGAAGAACGATTGGAAAGATGCAAAGGTCGTGAAAACGGGCCAGCGCACATACTCTACCCGGAGTTTGCACGGACAAGTGGTGCATGAGCTTGGCAAGCGCATCGTCACGGGCGACATCGGCGAAGGGGCCGTGTTGCCCAACGAAACCGAATTGGGCGCCTCGTTCGACGTCAGCCGCACCGCTTTGCGTGAGGGAATCAAGGTTCTCACCGCAAAGGGTTTGCTGGCCAGTCGCACCCGCACCGGCACGCGCGTACGTCCGCGCAATGAATGGAACATGCTAGATCCCGATATCTTGGCATGGCGCTCCGCTACGCGGGAGCCGGAAGGCTTCATCCAAGATTTGGTCGAATTTCGCATGGCGGTTGAGCCATTGGCCGCATCGTTGGCCGCGACGCGCGCCAGCGACGAAGAGCTTGAATACATCGAACAGGCTTTTTTCGACATGGTCGCGGCGGGTGAAGATGTTCAGGCGGGAGTCGAGCCCGATCTGCGTTTTCATCAGGGTATTCTTCACGCCAGCCACAACGAGCTTCTGGCGCCGTTGGGCGCGTTGATCGAGGCCGCGTTGACCATGAGCTTCAGGCTTGCGACCCCGGCTTTCAAAATTGAATCGTTTGCCGTGCACAAAGCGGTTCTTGACGCAATTTTGGAGCGCAATCCGGGGCAGGCGCATAAGGCCATGGTGGATTTGCTGGGCTACGCCAAGACTTACAACACCGCCGTATTGAACGAAATGCGCGATAAAGACACTGCTGCCGTTTAAGATGGGGGAAGGAGCGGTTTCCTTTTGGGATCGCCTCCTCATCTCCGTTTCTTTTGTGACTGCGCGCAGGCGCAGTTAAAAATGGCTCTCCGTCAATAATCGTCCGCTTGAACCACTTAAGCTTGTCCTCTGCATTCAAGAGGGTAAGGTGTATGCGCGCGCGCGTGCATAAACCCAAGAACCGCGGCATGAGAGCAACGACTCTGGCGGTTCGTGTGGGGCGCGGGTGACGCGTTGGGGTGATTAGGAGGGTAATATGTTTCCAAAGATGACAGCACAGAATGTTCTTCCCGCAGACGGTTTCGCCGGGACTCTCGTTGGTCGGGCTCTGTATCCTGGAGCATATCCGGGACCCTGTGTGGTGGTGATCCGCGAAGACGGCGTGCACAACATTTCCGGTTCTGTGCCGACCATGGCGGAGCTGCTGAATTCTCACAATCCGATCGAACGCGCCATCAAGGCCACGCGCAATTGCGTGCATCTGGGCACGCTGGACGAAATGCTCGCCAACTCCACGCCCGACACGCACGATCCGTTGAAACCTTATTTTCTCTCGCCCATCGATTTGCATGCGGTCAAAGCCTGCGGCATGACGTTCGTGAAAAGCATGCTGGTGCGCGTCATTGAAGAACAAGCCCAGAAAGACCCTGCCAAAGCCGAAGAATTGCACAAAATATTGGAAGGTGAAATCGGTGGTGAAATCGCCACGGTCGAACCGGGCAGCGCGGAAGCCGAAAAGCTCAAGGTGGCGCTGATCGAACGCGGAATGTGGTCGCAGTACCTCGAAGCTGGGATCGGCCCATATGTCGAGTTTTTCACCAAGGCTCAACCGCTCAGCACCGTCGGCATCGGTGCTGAAGTGGGCATTCACCCAGATTCAAAGTGGAGCCATTCTGAACCGGAAGTGGTATTGATCGTCAACAGCCGCGGCGACACCATCGGCGCGACGCTGGGCAATGATGTCAATTTGCATGACCTTGAAGGTTTGAGCGCGTTGTTTTTGGGGCGCGCCAAAGACAACAATGCTTCCTGCGCGGTGGGCCCGTTCGTTCGCCTGTTCGATGAGACCTTCGGTCTGGACGATGTGCGCACCCAGAATGTGGCGATGACCATTCAGGGCGACGATGGCTTTTTGCTCAGCGAAACGTACCCAATGGAAGAAATGACCCGTACGCTTGATGAACTGGTGGCGCAGACGTTTAACGAAAACCATCAGTATCCCGATGGCCTGGCGTTGTTCACCGGCACCATGTTCTATCCCGACCAAGATCGCGATGAAGTCGGCAAGGGCTTCACCCACAAGGTGGGCGACATTGTGACCATTAAGGCGCCGGGGCTGGGCACGATGATCAACAAGGTCAATCATTCCAACAAAGTGCGACCGTGGAATTTCGGCTTTGCGGATTTGATGAACAATCTGGCCAACCGTCACCTCATCGGCTGACGGTCTTGCAGGCGATTGCCTGCCCACGATAAATCAGACAGTCGATCGGCTGAAAAGAAACATCGGCACAAGTGTGTCAGTGTGCCTTGAGGTGTTTCATTTGTTGCATTGTTGGGGCCTGCAAGACTATGATCAGTTGCTTTTCCAAAAGAGGAGCCACAGCCTCCTGTGCGAAAGCTCTGTGCTCGCGGGCGTGATAAAGTCAACAAAATCAAAGTGAACGAAGCCGTATGAACTTCGCAGAAACCATTGCACGTATCGAAGGAGCCTTCGCGCGGTTGAGCCCGCAACTGAAACAGGCGGCGCGACACGTGATCGATCATCCCGATGATGTTGCATTATATTCCATGCGCCAACTGGCGGCGCATGCGGATGTGCATCCTTCGACGATGGTGCGTTTGGCGCGTGAGATGGGCTTCGACGGTCATGCGCAGTTCCAAGAACCCTTTCAAGAGCGTCTGCGTTCCAAACCGAAAATCAGCTACGTCGGCGGCGCGCGCGATTTGCAGGCGCGCGGCGGAAGCGGCAATACGAGTTCCCTGGTCGCTGAGATGTTCCAATTGGAATGCCACGCTTTTAAAGCGCTGTCGCAAGGTCAAAACCCCGATGACATCGCCAAGGCCGCAGATATTTTGTGCGGAGCGCGCAATATCTTCGCCGTAGGGGTGCGTTCCATGTACCCGGTGGCGTTCTATTTTCATTATGCGTGCCGGATGTTTACCGACAATGTGCACTTGGTCGGCGGCCATGGCGGCACCTTCGCCGATCAATTGCGCGGCGTGCATGCGGGCGACGTGGTCCTGGCGACCAGTTTTTCACCGTATACCCGCAATACGGTGCGCGCCGTCGATTACGCCTTGGACCACGGTGCGCGGATCGTCGCCGTGACCGACAGTTCGGTTTCGCCGATCACGCGCGGAAAAGACACCGTGACGTTGATTGTTGGCAAAGAAAGCCCATCCTTGTTTCATTCGATCGTCCCGGCCATGGCGGTGATAGAGGCGCTGGTGATGTTGATGATCGCCCGTGGCGGCAGTGGGGCCATTGAGGCGTTGGAAGACAGTGAAGAGCAGCTCAACGGTTTTGACGCCTATTGGTTGGAAAAATCCACCCGGATTCGGCGTTAAACCTTCGGGCGGGCGCTTTGGGGAGCTGTTTTCCTGGATCGCATCCGCATGGGGGCTTATCTTGAATAAATGGCATTCGCGTCAACTTGAGCTGCGATAGGGGAAGCGATGAAAAAACGGTTTAGCATTTGGGCGCTCAGCAGTGTATTGGCGGTCTTTGCGTTGGCGATCTCTGCTGGTGGCGACGTCAAGGCGCAAGACACCAAGCGTTACATCACCATCGGCACCGGCGGCGTGACGGGGGTGTATTACCCCGCAGGCGGCGCGGTTTGTCGTTTGGTCAATAAAGGGCGGCGCACCCATGGCATTCGCTGTTCGGTGGAAAGCACCAAAGGCTCTGCGTATAACGTCGACGCCATACGCAACAACGACCTCGATTTTGGTGTGGTTCAGTCTGACGTTCAATACGCCGCCGTAAATGGACAGGCCCCGTTCGCGGCATCGGGTCCGTATAAGGACTTAAGATCGGTCTTCACCCTGTACACGGAATCGTTCACCGTTCTGGCGCGCGCCGATGCGGGCATTAAGGTTTTTGACGATCTCAAGGGCAAGCGCGTGAACATCGGCAACCCCGGTTCCGGTCAGCGCGCCACCTTGGAAATGTTGATGAGCGCTAAGGGCTGGACCGTAGCGGATTTTTCCAAAAGCATGGAGCTGACCTCGGCCGAACAATCGCGCGCGCTCTGCGATGACAAGATTGACGCGATGGTGTTTATCGTCGGCCATCCCAACGCTTCGATCAAAGAGGCCTCGATCACCTGCGACACGGCGCTGGTCAACGTGACGGGCGCCGATATTGATAAACTGATTGCGGATTTACCGTATTTTCGCGCGTCCACGATCCCGGCGGGCATGTATCAAGGCACCGACCGCGAGGTGAAGACCTTTGGGGTCGGCGCGACGCTGGTGACATCGTTGAGAACGCCAGAGGGCGTCGTGTACGAACTCGTCAAAGCGGTGTTTGAGAACATCAAAGACTTCCGCTTGCTACACCCGGCCTTCGGGCGGTTAGATCCGGAAAGCATGGTCAGCCAAGGATTGTCGGCGCCTTTGCATCCGGGTGCTGAACGCTATTACAAAGAAGCCGGCTTGCTCAAATAAGCTTTCGATGGTTGACCGAAAAAGGCCGCCCTTCGCGATCGAAGGGCGGCCTTTTTCTTGATATGCGGTCTCGATTAGACGCTGGTGGCGCCGTAGTAGAGGTTCACCGAGTGCTTGGCTTCCGCGAAGAACAGCCAACGTTCGACGATGATGCCGAGCGAGCACAGCCCCCACGCCAACACCACGCACGCCAGCGCAGCGTAACCGTCAACCACCATCGCCAGCGCGGAAAACACCAGCGGCAGGGCGAAGCCCGTCAGGTGGGAAATCACGCGCAGCTTGTCGGCATGCTTTTGCGCAACCCTGTAGCCCATTTCCTTCATCAGGTAATTGGCCGAGGTGTGCGGCAGTTCCAAGACGCTGACATCTCCCGCGGCATCGATGCCGATGGCCGAGTTGACCGTCGGCAGGCCTTTGGAGCGCTTGTTGAAGCTCCAATACATGGTCTTCAGCCCCCAACCCAACGCCAAGGTGATCACGGTCAGGCCTTGGATATACGGGTCAATCACGCCGAACACGTGGGTCAGAACGCTCATCAACACGGCGCCGCTCATCACCGACAGCAACAGATATGACGGCACCGTCCAATCGTTATGCCACTGGTGAATGGTGCGCAGCGACTTGTAGATCATCGCCGTGCAGATCACCGTCAACCACGCCAAGATGGCGGATACGACACCGGCCACGGCCCACAGGCCGGTGGTGTCTTCGAACCACACCCAGCCAAGGCCCAGCAGGCCAGCGGGGATGTAGGTCATCACCGCCATCACGCCTTCGCGCGCCAGCCATGAGGACCGCCATTGGGTCAAAGCGCGCCAGGCGCGTTCGGGACGGCCAAGGTGGAAGGTCGACGCCAGCAAGCCGACGGTAACCAGGGCGAGGGCGAAGAACAAGCCGGCAAGGCCCATCCAACGATCCGCCGGCAGCAGACCGGCCGCGCCGAGAATACCCATCATGGCGAGCAAGCCGTAGCCCGCGCCGGAACAGGTGGTGAAAAAGATAACGGAAAAAGCGGGATGCATATCTGGTGTCCCCCCTTACTTCGAAAGTACGTTGTCGAGCCAACCGAGGAAGCCGTCAGCCACAATGGGCTCCAGCTCTTCGGGTGCGCCAACATCGACGCTGTCGACTTTGCGCGCGCGCGGCGGCAAGTACTTGTTGGTGGGTTTATAGCCGAGTTCCGGCATCAAATCGCGGCCGTGACGGGCTGCGGTCAACTGGGAAACTTCGGATTCCGGATCGTTCAAGTCGCCGAAGTGGCGCGCCCCGGTGGGACACGTCAGCACGCAAGCTGGCTGGCGGTCTTCGGGTTCCAAGTTTTCGTTGTAGATACGATCAACGCACAAGGTGCATTTCTTCATCACGCCTTCGTCGGTATCGAATTCGCGCGCGCCGTAAGGACACGCCCAGCTGCACAATTTACAGCCGATGCACTTGTCGGTGTTGACCAACACGATGCCATCTTCGGAACGCTTGTACGACGCACCCGTTGGGCACACCGTGACGCATTCTGCATTATCGCAGTGCAGACACGAACGTGGGAAGTTGATGGTCAGGTTCGGGCGATCGCCGCGTTTGACTTCGAAAGAATGCACGCGGTTGAACCACACGCCATCCGGCTCCGCCCCATAAGGGTTGAAATCGGGCAGCGGCGCGGAATGCCCGCCGGTGTTCCATTCTTTACAGTTGGTGGCGCAGGCGTGACAGCCCACGCAGGTGTCCAAGTCGATGACCAGGCCGAGTTTTTTGTTGGTATGGCTGGGAAGCGTCGTCATGTTATTTGCCCTCCCGCTTCTTGCGGAAGTCTTCGCCATAGCGCGAAATCTTCGGGGTGTCGGGAAGCTGCTCGAACTTTTCGATCACCGGGAACTGCGGGTAGCTTTCGCCATACTGGCTCGGCTCGGCTTTTTCGATCTTCACGCGCAGATCGAACCATGCAGCCTGACCAGTGATCGGGTCTGAGTTCGAATAGCGGTAGCCGTCATCTTGTTGCGGCAACAGTTCCGAAATCAGGTGGTTGAGCAAGAAGCCTTCTTTGGCCTCAGACGCGTCCTTGTCCAGGTTCCACGCGCCGCGGCGTTTGCCGATGGCGTTCCAGGTCCAAATCGTGTTCGGATTGACGCCGTCGACGATTTTGATTTGGCAGCGGATGCGCGCATGGTGGCTGGAAACCCACACCCAATCCTCATCGACCGCGCCAATTTTGGTGGCGACGTCTTGATGAATGAACATGCGGTTTTTGCCGGTGATCTGGCGCAACCAGGTGTTTTGCGATCCCCATGAGTGATACATGTGCATCGGGCGTTGGGTCAGGGCGTGCAGATTGAATTCCTTGGTGTCGACCATGGATTCTTCGAACGGCTGATACCAGATCGGCAGCGGATCGAAGTATTTCAAAATGCGTTCCGCGTCGGCTTTCGGCGGGTTGTGGTCGCCGTGGCCTTCGGCGGCCAAACGGAACTTTTGGAACACTTCCGAATAGAGCTGGAAGATGATCGGATCGCCGTTGGGCAACAGACCCATGTCGGCGGACCAATCCAGATAGTTCTTGTTGGCCATTTTGAAATAGCGCTGATCGGGCGCAAATTCATGCTGCCAGAAGCTCTGGTTCTCGATGTACTTGTTGAGCTGGTTGGGATTGACTTCGCCTTTGAGCGGCTTGTCGCCCTTTTCACCGCGCCAACCGCCGAGCATGCCGACGCCCGGTGCGCGTTCGTGATTGACCATATAGTCAGCCAGACCGCCCGGATACTTCGCCGTGCCGTCGTCGTTGGTCAGACCCGGCAGTCCCAAACGATGACCCAGATCGATCAGCACGCTTTGGAAGCCGCGTACATCCCGGTCCGGCTCGACGACCGGGTAGCGGATTGCATCGGCGCAGCCATCGGCGTTGGAAATCGGACGGTCCAACAGCGAAATACAGTCGTGACGTTCCAGGTAGGTGGTGTCGGGCAAAACCAAATCCGCGTACGGCACCATTTCGGAGAAGTAGGCGTCCGAATAGATGATGTTGGGGATCTTGTAGTTGCCGTCCTCGTCCTTGTCGGTCAGCATTTCGATGGTGCCGGCGGTGTTCATTGACGAATTCCAGCTCATGTTGGCCATGAACATCATCAAGGTGTCGATTTTGTACGGATCACCTTTCCACGCGTTGTGGATCACCATGTGCATCATGCCGTGGCTGGAAATCGGGTGCTCCCAGCTGTAGGCCTTATCGATGCGCCGCGCGGTGCCGTCTTCGTTGACCAACAGGTCTTCCGGTCCGGTGGGAAAGCCCAACGGCGCGCCCGGAAGCGGGGTGTTGGGATTGACTTGACCCGGTTTGCCGGTCGGCTTGATGCCCGGTGGGATGTGCTTGGGATACGGCGCCTTGACGCGGAACCCGCCCGGCACTTCGACCGAACCCAGCAACACTTGCAGCACGTGCAGCATGCGACAGGTGTGAAAGCCGTTGGAGTGCGCAGAGATGCCGCGCATGGCGTGGAACGCCACCGGACGACCGATCATCTTGTCGTGCTTGCGGCCGGTCCAATCGGTCCATTCCTGGTCGATCTCGATGGTTTCTTTGAACGCCACGTGGGCCAATTCTGCCGCGATGCGTTTGATGTCGGCGACTTTCAGGCCGCAGACGTGCGCGACCTGTTCCGGCGCGTACTGGGCGTCGAGATAGCGCTTGGCCAATATCTCGAAGCTCGGCACCGCTTTGCGACCGTCGGAAAGGGTGAACTCCCCCTTCAGCGCGGGGCGGTCGACCTTGCCGGATTTGGCGTTGGCGAGCGCTTCGGCGTCTTGGTCCCAGCACAGCGGGTTGCCGTCTTCATCGCGTGCGAACAAGCCATGATCGGCGGCGCCTTCGTCGTCGATGACCAACCAACCGGAGTTGGTGTAGCGGATCAGGTATTCGACATCGACGTTGCCGGATTTCAGCAATTCGTGCACCAGCGACATGACGAACAAGCCGTCGGTGCCGGGGCGGATGCCGACCCATTCGTCGGCGATCGCGCCGTAGCCGGTGCGCACCGGGTTCACGGCGACGAATTTCGCGCCGCGCTTTTTCAACAATCCCAAACCCTTTTTGATCGGGTTGGAATCGTGATCCTCGGCAACGCCGAACATCATGAAGTATTTGGCGTGGTGCCAGTCGGGTTCGGCGAATTCCCAGAACGCGCCGCCGATGGTGTATAGGCCGCCGGCCGCCATGTTCACCGAACAAAAGCCGCCGTGCGCGGCGTAGTTGGGCGTGCCGAACTGGCTTGCCCACCAACCGGTGAGGGCTTGGGATTGATCGCGCCCGGTGAAGAACGCCAGCTTTTTGGGGTCGGTGTTGCGGATGTGGCCCAGACGCTCGGAAGCGATCTGCAGGGCTTCGTCCCATTCAATCTCGACGAACTCGTTGGAGCCGCGTTCGCCGACGCGCTTCAACGGTTTGGACAGCCGGGCCGGGGAATAGTGCTGCATGATGCCGCTCGATCCCTTGCCGCACAGCACGCCGCCGTTGACGGGGTGATTGCGGTTGCCTTGGATGTAACGGACTTTGCCGTCATCCAGGTATACCTTGATGCCGCAACGACACGCGCACATGTAGCACGTGGTGTACTTGACCTCATCGCCAAGGCTCGGCGAAAGATCGATGTTGTCGTCGGCGGCGTTGGGGTCGTCCACAATGGCGGACGGCTTTTTCACTTCATTCATTCGACGTCTCCGCAAGGTCGTTGCTCACAACCTACAGCGTTCAGGGCCACGGCGCTTAAGGGAGGTCTATAGCGCACGGGGCCACCAGCAAAGCCAGATCCCGGAATTGGGGGTTCAATTCTTTTTGCAGCGCACCTAAAGACACGCTATTTTTTGTGCGTATGCGAACTGTTTACCGTCCGCAATGCAGGTCGTCTCTTATATAATGAAATGGTTATATAAGGGAAACCTTAAAAATATAAAACGCCCCAATTTTAACCATTTTTGGCCAATATTTTGGCGCTAGTGACGCTGTTCCCACCCTGCGGTTTGGCGTCTTCGCCCGAAAGTGTAGCAGTCCTACGTTAGAATCGGTCTGATTCTTTAACGGTGCGTTGGCGCAAATCGCTTTCGTGTTCGTTTTGTTAAACCTGAACCTTGCCCGACGGGGGCGTTAGACGTTAGCTTGCGGCCATGAAATATTGCGATAAATACCCAGCACCCGACGGGGACGAGCCCTGTGTGCCCCCGGCAAGCAAGTTTTGCGGGCTGCATCCGTTGGTGTGGGTTTTTCTTGTGGTGATGGCCATTGCGGTGTTCGCCGCAGTCGATCATTTGGAAGACGCCGATTGGGATCGCCTGCCGGTGTTCGACAAAAACCATACCGACGATTCAGAAAGTGAAGACTAAATTTTCAGAGACTTCAGCTGCGCAATGATGGAATTGTCGACCAGCTTCGGCAGCAGCCGTTGAATGAACACGAACACCCGCTCAGCCCCTTTGGGGTAGCTGGAACGCTTGCCGGACCGGATCGCATCGGCGATGTTTTGCGCCACCCGTTCGGGCTCGTCCAATTTCATTTTCATCGGTTCGATCAGATGTTCGAACGCCCCTGTCGCGCCGGTTTTGGCGGCGCGCGGCGCGATGTAGGTGACGGTGACGCCCTTGGGCGCAAGTTCGCGGCGCAACGCATCCGACAATCCACGCACACCGAATTTGGTGGCCGAATATCCGGCAAACAGCGGGAAGGCGATGTCGCCAAACATCGACCCGACATTGACGATGGTCGGACAGTCTGACTCTTCTAAGGCCGGCAGCAGGTCGCGCGCCAACAGCATCGGGGCCAAAAGATTGACCCGCACCATCAGTTCCAACGCCTTCTCATCGGCATCGGCCAACGGTCCGACGGCAACCACGCCGGCGTTGTTGACCAGAGCGTCGATGCCGCCAAGCTCTTGGGTGGCGGTGTCGATGATCGCTTGGCGGGTTTCAGCCTGGGTGATGTCGCCGGTGACGCAGCGCGCATGTCCGGGGTGGGTGAGGGCTGCCTGGGTGGTCTGCAAACCGTCCGCGTTGAGGTCCGCCAACACCAGCTTTGCGCCTTGCGCCGATAGATTTTGCGCCAGCGCACGCCCGATGCCGGAACCGGCGCCGGTGACCACAAAAACTTTGCCATCGATGATCATGAGCTGGCCTCTTTATTTTGATTGGCGGGCGTTTCAAGCAACGCTTCGCCCAGTTCGCGGAACATGTTGCCGAACAGTTTGTAGAAGTCTTTGGCCGACGCGATGATGATGTCTTGAACATCGCGTTTGTCCAGGCCGTTGACCAAGTCTTCGAAAAATTTCACGTGTTCCATGTCCAGCGCGCCGTGACTGGTGAGATAGGAAAATGAGTTGGGCGGATTGTCGCCAAAGCTTGCGCGGATTGCGCCGGCGGCTTGGTCGGCGAGCACCACCGACATGCCCTCCAACACATGGACCATGCCCAAAAGCGCATAAGGGCTTTGGCGTTCGATCAGATAATAGGCATGGCTGATCATCACCCGACAGGCGAAACCGCCGCGACCGGCTCGCACCGCTTCGCTGTCTTCGCCCAAGGCTTTGATGTCGTCCAAAATCCATTCGTCGTGGCCGGCTTCTTCTTCGATGTATTCGGCCAACGCGTTGGCATAGGCTTCGTCGCCGACATTGCAGCCCTCTAACGCGAATTCCAGCAACGGCACGGTGAAGCGCACATGGTGGTAAGCCTGGCTCAGGTATTGGGCGTAGAGCTCTTTGGTGACGCCTTGGCTTACGGCGGTCTGAATGACGCTGATGGATTGGAAGTCTTCACGCTCAGCCTGGGTTTCGGCGACAAGTCGGTCAAAAAAAGTCATGCATGGTTCCTTCGTTTTTCAACGGCGCCTTGGCCGCTCAGCCACTGCTTGGCGAACGCCTGACATTGGGCGCGGCGCGCATCCCCCAGTGGCGTCAGCAAGTCATGTTCCGCGACCTCCGCGCCATCGACAATGGCGGTGTGATCGGGACGGGCGTAATCGGGCAGCTGGGCGTATTGCGATTGTAAAACAGCGGCGCTGTCGGGGGTGCCGACTACGATCAGCACCAAGCCTTGATCGTCACCCTGTCCGGGGACGTGCGTCAGAACGCATTTGGCAACGCCGGGGCTGGTTTCGCACAACCCTTCGACCCATTCGGGGCTGATGTTGCGCCCCGCTTGGGTGACAATCAAATTGTCTTTGCGTCCCAAGATGCGCAGCGCGCCCTCAGATGAAAACTCACCCAAATCGCCGGTGCGCCAAACGCCATCCGGATTGTTGTCGTGGCCCAAGTAGCCCGCCATCACGGTGTCGCCATGCACGACGATTTCACCGTCTTGCAGCGTGACGTTGACGCCGGGGATCGGCGTGCCGGTGGAGCCTTCGCTGCGCCCGCCGGGGCGGTTGACGCTGACCACCGAACAACATTCCGACAGGCCATAACCTTCATGCGCCGGCACGCCCAAGTCCCAAGCCATTTTGGCAAGGTTTTTGTTGACCGGTGCGCCACCGACCGCGACAAAGCGCAATGACGACGGGGCGGTGGCGTTGGTGGCGGCCAAGGTTTTGACCCACGCGTCCAGCAAGCCGGGAACCAACACGCTGGCGGTGGCGCCGACGCCCTCAAAAGCATCCGCAAACGCATTCATCAAGGGTAGGGTGTCGCCCTGTAATGCGGCACCGGCCGCGTTCGACGCGATGTTGACCGGCGCGCCGGCGAGTATCGGCAGTGCGATGCCGGCGATTTGTTCCAACAGCAACGAAAACGGCAAGACCGAAAGATAGCGATCTTCGGCGCTGGCCCCGCTGGCCGCCAACAGGCCTTTGGCGCTGGCGCAAATCTGCTTATCGCCTAGGCGTACTCCTTTGGGCGCGCCTGTGGTGCCGGAGGTATAGATGATGCGTTGCGCCTCTTGGCTGTATTTGTTCGCGCCGTCCAAAGAGACCGTGGGGCCGTCGATGGTCACTTCGGTGACCGGCAGGCCAAATGCTTGTGCTTGGATCAGCGTTTCGCGGCTCGCCAAGATGCGATCAACGCCGGCGTTTTCGATGATGTGGCGCAACTGGCCTTCGGAAAAAAACGTCGGCAGCGGCACCATGGTCTTGCCGGCAAACGCCACGCTCAAATCCGCAATCACCCATTCAAGACCGTTGGGCGCATAGATGGCGATGACGTTGCTATCGGCCAGCTCTTGCGAGAACGCGCCGACGCGCCCGGAAAGCTGTGCATAAGACAAGCTGCGCTGATCTTGGCTGAAAGCGCTGTCGTGGGGGCGAGTTTTGCTGAGCTTTTGGAGGGCGGCCAGAACCTCAAACACTTAACGCCTCCTCCAACTGATGAGCCGAGGTGTTTGATGTCGCGTGTTCGACCTGACTGGCGGGCAGGGACACAAATGCATCGTGGATGGCGACGACACGCGGGTTGGTGGCGTAATACAGGCCCCAGTCTTGCGGGTTGCTGACTTTGTCCACGGTTGCGCGGGCCAGTTCGTGGGCTGGAACGCCGACGCGTTTGAGCATCATGTGCAGACGTTCCGTCACCGTGAAAAACGCAAAGCGGATATTGAGATTGCGCAGATGCCCGGTGATGCCCGCCATCAACGCATGCGAAGCGTGGGGATGGTTTGCCGCCAAGGTGGTGACTTCGGCGATTTCGCTGCGCGTCGCAGGAGGCTGCCAGTGATCGGACAAGACGTCTTCGATGGGGCGTTCGAGATAGATTTCAGAAAAGAATCCATCGCCGATGCGCAACCCGGCGGCGGCAAGGTAACCGCCGTTTTCGCCAGGCAAAGCAATCAGGAGGTCGGCAAAGGTTTCGATTTTGGCGCCGTATTCGCGAGCATAAACATCACGCACCAGCGCCTCGACCTCGGCGCGGTCGGGATGATCGGTGTGGATCAGAACGGGAAGAAGCGCCGTATTCATGCTCGCAATCCTTAACAAGTCTCTTTAGCGTTTGTGCGTTGTTGGCACAACGCCCGGATACCCAGGTTTAATCCATGCAAAAGTGTCGTTATTTCAGGGCGTAAACGATTTCCGTACCGGTCTTGTCGGGAAAGCGCACGCGCACCAGATCGCCCGCGCCGTTGAACCACAGTTCACGCGTCAATTCGCCGGTGATCGAATAATGGTTGGCGCTGACTTTCGCGCCGCCCGCATCGACTTCGTCTGCGCCCAGGTCTTCAACCTTGATGTTCATCAACGTCCCGTCGAGCGTGTTGAGCACGGTGGTTTGTTTGACGATGTTTTTGTTCCACAAGCTGGCGGGCACGATGTTGGCGTCGGCGGTCTGACGACGGTCTTGGCCTTGGACCATGCTGTCGGCGGTCAAGGCGTCGCCTTGCGCCTTGACGTTGAGCGCTTTGTCGGCGCCGTCGTCGTCGGTGGTGGAGTTGAGTTGAATCAGCTTGCCGTTTTTCCATACTTCTTTGGATGCGTGGATGAACTTGTAAGCTGTGACGAACAAGACTTTGACCTGAATGTCGGTGGAGACTTCGACCAGGGTTTCATCGCCGCGCTGGGAAATGGCGTAGCTGTGGGCGCCGATGTCGGAACCGTCACGATAGACGGTGAAGTCGAGCGTCTTCGCTTGCGCTTGCCAGCTGGCGCACGCAACCACGGTGGCCATCGTAACGGCTACGGATCGGATCAAGGTCTTCATAAAAATATCCCCACACATTTTTTCGAATCTGGTGGGGAGAATACGGGCCACAATCTGAACCCGTGCTGAATGTGTTTATGTGATCTAAGCGGGTGTTACTTGGCGCAGCGATACAGCACCGACAAGCCGCCCGACAGGGTGTCCCAGGGGGTGTATTTGGCGAAATGCGGGCGTTTTGAGATCCAGGCGTGAAACGTCTGGCGCACCTCTTCCAGTGGTGTTGCGCTGGGCACGCACGATATGAAACCGGAAACTTTTTCGCCCTGGTTGTGGCGCGCCAGCAACGGCGCGATCAGCTCTTCACACACCGCCCAGTCGGGTTTTTTACGCGATTTCTTAAAACACTGCGCGTGGCGCGGGTCGCTGGAAACCTGGGTTTGGCCTGGGGTTTGATCTGTGTTTTGAGCCATGGCGGGTGTGGTGAAAGCAAGCGCCAGGAACAGGATAAGTATGTGTTTCATAACCAGCACAATATCGTAAAGCTTTCGCATTTCTATCTTTTTTGGGCAACAATACGGTTGGGAACGTTACAACCGTCGGTGCTGGAGCTGCGATGTCTCATCTTTCGTCCTTTTTACGCGCTTGTTTTATCGCTTCTGTCGGGTGCGCCACTACCGTTCCGGCGTGGGCGCAGCAAGGCCAATTGACGCCCGATCAGATCGCGCAGATGGAAACGATGGCGTCTTTAGCCGAACTTGGCGGACTGATTTTCAGCTTGATCGTGTTCGGGGCGATCTTGCTCATCGCGCGACGCAACATGAACGGCTGGGATCAGCCGCTTTCGTGGGTGTGGTTTTCGTTTTCGGGGCGTTTGAACCGCAAAGCCTATTGGCTCAAAGGCGTGGTCTTGATGTCGATGGTTGGCTTGGGCGTACAAGTTTTTGCCGTATTTCTCGGGTTTTTGATCGGCTCATCGGCGCTTGGCGGCATGCTGGGCGCCAGCGCGGCGTTGATCGTGCTGCTGCCGCTGTTGGTGTTCAATTTTTGGGTCAGCATGGCCATCAGCGTCAAACGCGCCCACGATTTGGGGCATTCGGGTTGGTGGATGTTGTTCTTTCTGGTGCCAATTTACAATCTGTGGATCGCTATCGTCATGGGCTTTTTTCGCGGCACGCCAGGACCTAACGACTTCGGTCCCGACCCTATCGATCCGATCAACGCGTACGTCGATGAGGTGTTTGGCGCTGACGAGGAAGACGGAGCGGAAGATGCGCCTGTATCCTCACATCCGCAACCGCGCCCACCCCAAGAAGGTGACGATGCGCCCAAGGGGTTCGGGGCGCGCGCCTTTACCAAGTCCACAGCGCCCGCGACGCCTGCCCCCGAACCTGTTGTCGCCCCTGTTGAGGTGACCGGCGGTTCGGCGAATCTCGACGTCATCAAGCGTCGCCTGGGCGATGACATCCTGCGCCCGATCAAACGCAAGGGTGGCGGCGGTCGCGACCCGGCAGGCTAGGGCCTCGATCCTACCCGACCTTAGAGGCGTAAATGCAAAACCAAAGCCCCGTTCACAGACACGATCCTTTGCCACCTGAACTGCGCGGCTGGAATTGGGGCGCGTTTTTTCTTAACTGGGTATGGGGACTGGCGCACAACACTTGGATTGCTTTGTTGATGTTCGTGCCCGGCGTCAACATCGTGATGCTGTTCGTTTTGGGCGTCAAAGGCAACGCGTGGGCTTGGGCCAACAACGACTGGCGCGACGTCGAACATTTCAAGCGCACCCAGCGCATCTGGGCGCGGGTCGGCGTCGGCGCATTTTTTGGCGTTCCGCTGCTCTTTGGACTGATTTTCGGGCTTGTCATGTGGTCGTTCAACACCAGCGATCCATATCGCCTGACCGTCGATTATTTGAGCGATCATCCCCAACTGGAACAACCGCTCGGCTTGCCTGTGAGCCCATCTGGATGGTGGACGACGGGCAATATTGATCTCACCAACGACAACGGCTGGGCGGAACTGAGCTTTGAGGTTGAAGGCAGCAAAGCGACCGGCACGGTGTTTGTGTATTTAAACAAAGCCCAGGGGGCGTGGACGATCCGTCAGCTCAACGTGTTCACCGCAGACGGTCAGCAGATTTTACTGGTGGAGCATGCAGAGGGCATTTAGGTAGGCGGAGTGTTTAGGTGTTTTCGACCACCACGCCGATGAACGCTTCGGCGAAATCCTTGAGTTTCGCTGCGCCGACGCCATGGATGTCGGCAAATGCGTTGTTATCACGCGGTTTTTTGCGCGCCATGTCTTCCAGAGTGCGGTCGGAAAAGATCATATAGGCGGGCACTTCTCGTTCCATCGCCAAGTGGGTGCGCAGGTCTTTCAGGTCTCCCAACAGCTTGGCGTCGTCCGCGTTGAGGTCGGCGGGCGGTTCGGCGCGCCCTGAGCGGCTTTTTTTCTTCTCAGGTTTGAGGACCAAGTCTTTGCGGTAATTGAAGGTGTCTTCGCCCTTCAGCAAGGCCTGACCCTTGGCTGTGAGGCTCAAGCCGCCGTGGCCGGTGACGTCGATTTTAAGGAACCCGCCCGCGACCAGTTGGCGCACGATGGACCGCCACGCGTCTTTGGAAATGTCGGCGCCTTGACCGTGTTCTGGCAGCGTATCGTGGCCCGCCTGACGCATTTTTTCGGTGTCCGCGCCGCGCACGATGTCGATCAGATGGGCTTGGCCGTACATTTGGCCGGTGGCGACGCACGCCGACAATAGGCTTTGCGCGGTCTCAGAGCCTTCGACCATTTCCGGCGGGTTCAGGCACATGTCGCAGTTGCCGCACGGTTCAATTGTGTCGTTGAAATATTCCAACAGCGCTTGGCGGCGGCAGCTGGAGGCTTCGCAGTACGCGATCAGCGCATCCAGGCGTTTGTGTTCGCGGCGTTTGTGGTCCGGGTCGCTGTCTTCTTGTTCGATGAACATGCGTCGCATGCGCACATCGTCGAGGCCGTAAAACATGTGCGCCACCGCGGGCTTGCCGTCGCGGCCCGCGCGACCGATTTCTTGGTAGTAGGCTTCGACGTTGCCGGGCATGTCGGTGTGGCAGACAAAGCGCACGTCGGGCTTGTCGATGCCCATGCCGAACGCGATGGTGGCGACGATCACAACGCCGGGCTCCATCATGAAAGTTTGCTGATTTTGCGCGCGCATGTCCGATGACAATCCGGCGTGATAGGCCAGGGCGCGGACCCCGCTTTCGTTGAGGAACGCGGCCATTTTTTCGGTTTTGGCGCGTGACAGGCAATAGACGATGCCGCTTTCGCCTTCGAAATCTTTGATCACGCCCAGCAATTGGCGCTTGGCGTCGGTGCGGATTTCGACGTTGAGGCGGATGTTGGGACGGTCGAACCCGGACACGAACGCGCGCCCTCGGCCGCCGAACAGCTTGGCGGCGATGTCTTCTTGGGTGGCGCTGTCGGCGGTGGCGGTCAGCGCGGCGATGGGCACGCCGACAAACAGATCTTTCAAACGCGACAGGGCTTCATATTCGGGGCGGAACGATGGCCCCCAGCGCGATAGGCAGTGGGCCTCGTCAATGGCGATCAGCGTCACCGGCATACGCGCCAGCGCGTCCAACATGCGATCCGTCATCAAGCGTTCGGGGGCGAGGTACAGCAACCGGGTTTCACCCGCCGCGACCCGCCGCCACGCATCGACATTGACGGTGCGATCACGCGATGAATTGATGGTTTCCGCCTCGACGCCGGCGAGTTTCAGGGCCGCGACTTGATCTTCCATCAAGGCCACCAGCGGCGACACCACGATGGTCAGGCCGCCTTTCACCAGCGCCGGAATTTGAAAACACAGCGATTTTCCCGACCCCGTCGGCATCACCGCCAGGGCGTTTTCTCCCGAAAGCAGGGCGTTGACGACCTCGACCTGACCGGGACGAAAGTTGTCATATCCGAAAACGTTTTTGAGAATCTGATGAGGCATGAGGGGACTATAGCGAACGTTGGGCGAAAATATAAAATTGAATCCCGCGACACGCACCGATCGCAAAGTATTCAGATCGACAGTTCACTGGCGCGCAAGCATGATGGTTCGGGGCGGCGTTCAGTATGCGTTCATACTGAACCATTATCTTTACGCCTAAATATGTTCAGAACATTTGGTTTTCTGGGGGCCTCATCCGATGAAAAGCGTCATAGTTTCACTCAGCGTGTTGTGCGTCATGGCCTTGGGCGGCTGTCAAACCGCGCAGGGGCTGCAAACGCCGGATTCAGATTTGGCCCGGCGCATTCTCGTAAACCACTGTGTTGTCGGGCTCAAGACCATGGGCACGAACAGCACAAGTTCAGCCTTTCGCGAAGGCGCGGTGAGCAAACACAACGACGCTAAGGTGCTGAGCCATGTTCACAAAGTGAAAGCTGACCAGGTTTTTATCTATAGCGTGAAGGACTTAATCGATGGCTGGGTGGTCGTCGATGCAACGACCCAGGGGGTCCGCGACAACTTTTATTTCAATCGGGGAAGCGGCGAATTCGCGTGCTCGACGGGCGAATGGCGCTATGCGCGCAGCGATTCCATGGTCCGCGGATTCGAAGTGACCCCGTTGATCCCGTTCAATGGGAAATGGGGGCTTTCAGACTAATAAATGGGGAAAATGGCGCCAGCTGCACGCTTCGAACTCATGTCCCCCCCTTGGTTTATAAAGACAGGGAGGGGTGGTGTCTGATGTGTTCCCAGAAACAAGCCAGTATGTGATGTTGAAATGAGGACCGCTGCGGAACCGAATACTCTAAATGCTGAATTATTTCCCGAACGACATTCATCATATTTTGGTAAATATAGTATTGTATTTATATCAATTAATAATATGACGAGTATTGAAAGCCATATAGTTGAGGCATTAGGTTGGTATTATTCTGGCTTTTTCATCGGCGAGTTTGGCAGCGCCTATCGGGCTGTCACGTAATTGAATTTAATCAATGGAGCTAAGCCGTGGCGGATGAACTTTATGAGGTGCTCGGCGTCAAGAAAGACGCGTCACAGGCGGAAATTAAGAAAGCGCATCGGGCGCTGGCCAAGAAACATCACCCGGATCTTAATCCCGGTGATAAGGCGTCGGAGGAAGCCTTCAGGAAGGTGCAAGCGGCTTACAGTATCCTGTCGGATAAGGATAAGCGCCGCCAGTATGACGCAGGCGAAATTGACGCCGAAGGTAAGGAAACATCACGCCAGTTCTACCGCGAATACGCCGCCGCAGACGGCGGTCAGCCTTACGCATCGAACGCCGGATTCGAGGATCTGAATGACATTTTCTCCGACCTTTTCCGGGCCCAGCAACACGGCGACGAAAATGTTCATATCCGACGACAGGGCAGCGACGTCGCCTACAGGATGGAGGTGTCCTTCCTGGAGGCTGTCAATGGCGCCAAAAAGCGCATCACCATGCCCGATGGCAAAATCCTCGACATCACGATACCGCCCGGCCATCGCGATGGCCAAATGTTGAGGCTCAGAGGCAAGGGCATGCCAGGACTTGGCGGCGGAGCGGCTGGCGACGCCATCGTCGAGATTCACGTCACGCTGCACCGGACGTTCCGACGTCGGGACCGTGATATCCTGATTGATCTTCCCGTAGGGCTTCATGAAGCCGTGCTCGGCGCCAGGGTGCACGTACCGACGCCTCGGGGCTCGGTTTCGATGACCATTCCGCCCGGATCCAACACCGGGGACACGCTTCGACTCAAGGGAAAGGGTGTGGCTGCTTCGGGAAAGCACAAGGCTGGAGATCAACTCGTGACACTCAACGTCGTTCTGCCGAGGAAGGTGGACCCTGAGCTCAGCGCCTTTCTTGAGGGCTGGGGCAAAGACCATAGCTACAATCCACGGCAAGACTTGGAAGGGTGATGACATGATGGAGGAAAAGGAAATTCTTAGCCGCTTCATTGGCCTTCAACGCGAGACGCTTCACGTCTGGGTCGAACGTGGCTGGGTGATGCCAGAGCGTGACAGAAGGGGCTATCGGTTTCGAGAGATCGATATCGCTCGGGTCGGTTTAATCTTTGAGTTTTCCACGGAGCTTGAATTGGACGATGATGCGATGGAGGTCATCTTGCCGCTCCTTGATCAGGTGCACGGCCTGCGTCACCAACTTCGCTGTCTCGCCGATGCGGTTAACGCCCAGCCAGAAGACGTACGCCAGCGCATTGCCTTGACGTTAGAAAGGCTCAAAAATTGAATGGACCATATTCTGATATTCAATATTAATGTCTGGGGGCTTTCCTAATGTGAGGTCACGTCGGAGGCAAAAGCGGGTTCCCAAATCAGAAAAAGCGCCAGGTGGCGCTTCTCTTATTTTGCAGCTATATGAAAAAATTGTAATGAAATGGTGCCGGCTACAAGATTCGAACTCGTGACCCCCTGATTACAAATCAGGTGCTCTACCAACTGAGCTAAGCCGGCACATGTTTCAAGACCCGGTTCATATACCCTTGCCCTGGCTTGACTGCAAGTGCGAGCTTTACGCAAAAGGGGGCATACGAGCTATACTTTGCGTGTTTTGAAACAGTTCAGGTGACGCGATGACCCAGACCTCCCCCTTTCACGACATTCAAGCGTGCGTGTTCGACGCTTACGGCACCTTGCTCGACGTCAATTCCGCGGCTGAGCGTTGCCACGGTGAACTTGACGACAAAGCCGCCCCGCTGGCGGAGCTGTGGCGCGCCAAGCAGCTGCAATACACCTGGCTTTCTAGCCTCATGGGGCGGCACCGCGATTTTTACGAGATCACTGGCCTGGCGCTCGATTTCGCCATGGCGACGTTGGATTTGCGGTCCAAAACGCTGCGCGAAAAGCTCATGGCGCTGTATGAAATCTTGGACGCTTACGCGGAAGTCCCCGACATGCTCGAGAACCTTAAAAGGGCGGGGATGAAGACCGCGATTCTGTCCAACGGCTCACCTAAAATGCTCGCCACCGCAGTGCAGGCGGCGGGATTGGAAAATAGCCTCAACGAAGTCATTTCCATCGAAGACGCGGGCATCTACAAACCGTCGCCCAGCGTCTACCAGCTGGCGGTGGACCAGCTCGGCGTGGCGCGCGAACACATCTGCTTCGTCTCAAGCAACGGCTGGGACGCCACCGGCGCGGCGGCGTTCGGCTTCCAAGTTGCGTGGGTCAACCGGGCGGGCCAGCAGCCGGAAACGCTAGGTTTCCCGGCGAAAGCGGAACTCAAAGATCTGACGGGGTTGGCTGATCTGGTGCTGTCCAAACCTTAAGCCCCAAACGCCCGGCCCCCAGCCGTCATTCCCGCATTACCATCTGTCATTCCCGCGCAGGCGGGAATCCAGACGACAGGTGAGCTAGGCTCCCGCCTGCGCGGGAGCGACGGGGAACGTGATTAGGGCTCTGGCGTCCACGCGCTGAAGCGAGGAAACCATGCGGGCACGTTGGATTTGTAGGTGCTGTAGGCGTCGCCGAATTTGGCGTTCAGGGCGGGGTCTTCGATGAAGCGGGTGTGGGCGATAACCAGGGGGGCGACCACCGCGAACCACACGCCGATGGCGTGGGACGCGACCAGCAGGGCTTCGCCGCCGAGCATCAACAGCATGCCGAGCATCATCGGGTTGCGCACATAGGCGTACAATCCAGTGGTGACCAGCTGTTGGGTCGGGGCCCACGGCGCGGGGGTGCCGCGCCCGGTGACGACGAACTGCGCCGCAGCGGTGCCCATCAGCACCAGTCCGGTGGGCAGCATCACCTTGGCGAACCAATAGCGCACCAAGGTCGGGTTCGGCAGCTCGACCGGATACAGCCACACCAAAATGCCGGGCACCAGCAACAGCACCACGCCGGGCACCAGCAATCCGCCGAGAATCAGGTGTAGAGCCGTTTTCATAGCGCCGGGCCGCCCGTTAACTGTTCGATTGCTGAAATTGATACAGTGCGATGGCGGCGGCGTTGGAGAGGTTCAAGCTTTCCACCGCATCCGTCATGGGGATTTTCACCAGCAAGTCGCAGGTTTCGCGGGTCAAACGGCGCAAACCTGCGCCTTCCGCACCCATCACGATGGCGTTGCGCCCTTGCAGGGTCTTGGCGGAAAGATAGTCCGCAGCGTGACCGTCAAAACCCACGCACCAAAACTCTCCGGCTTTGAGCTGATCGAGGGTGCGCGCCAAGTTGGTGACCTTGATGTAGGGCAGGCGTTCCACCGCGCCGGACGCGGCCTTGGCCAACGCGCCGGTGATGTCGGGGGCGTGTTTGTCTTGCACCACCACCGCCAACGCGCCGAACGCGGCGGCTGTGCGCATCACCGCACCGATGTTGCGCGGATCGCTGGCTTGGTCGAGCACCACAATGCTCGCGCTGGGCATGCCCTTGGAGTCTTCGATGATGTCTTCGATTTGCGGATGGGGCAGGGCCTTGGTTTCGATGCAGATGCCCTGGTGGACGGCGTCGCGGGGCAACAGGTCGTTGACCTCGCGCCGATCACGCCATTCGATCTGTGGGCGCGGCGTTTGACAGGATTCGAACGCAGAGTTGGCGGCGTCGCACACCGGGATCTCCAAATCGTCGGCGCTTTGCGTCGCCATCACGATGCGGCGGATGTCGCGTTCCGGATTCGCAATCGCGGCAAGGCACGCGTGCGCGCCGTAGAGCCACAGTTCGCCGCTTTTGTTGGTGCGTTTAAGGGTCTCGCGGCCATCATCGGAGGAGGCGAGATCGTGGGTGGGCCGCCCGGAGCGACCATGTTTTTTGCGCTTAGCCATGGCAGCTTGTATCATTTAGACGCCACGCTTGTCAGCGCCCTTTTGCGCGCTTATCGGCGCGACGAGAAAAAACTTTGCGCGCGAGGCACATTCGCCTGTTGACACAGCCTTGTAATTGTTCATATTGCGCACCGTCCGGACCGTCGGTAATCCGGCGTGCATCCTAAGGATATGGAGGGGTGCCCGAGTGGCTAAAGGGGGCGGACTGTAAATCCGCTGACGTATGTCTACGTTGGTTCGAATCCAACCCCCTCCACCATCCTCATGCACGCAAGATACCGAACACTGGCCGGAACCCCTTCGGGGGGTTGGAAACCGCTTGCGGGTGTAGCTCAATGGTAGAGCAGAAGCCTTCCAAGCTTACGACGAGGGTTCGATTCCCTTCACCCGCTCCAACCCGCAGTTGAAGGGCAGGCTAAGTGTAGGTCGGGCATATTTGTTTGATCTATTATGATTTTGATACCGTAAGGTTTTGAGGAAGTCGGAAATGGCTAAAGAGAAATTTGAGCGTACTAAACCGCATTGCAACATCGGTACTGTTGGTCACGTTGATCACGGTAAAACGACGTTGACGGCTGCGATCACCAAGGTTCTTGCTGAAACGGGCGGCGCCACGTTCTCTGGCTACGCCGATA
>Ga0316204_10000643_pt1 | contig 120674 bp, 105 predicted proteins | sample 6monrhotite_MG_2_FD_205661 | JGI IMG/M metagenome (GOLD analysis project Ga0316204, IMG submission 205661) | Microbial mat bacterial communities from mineral coupon in-situ incubated in ocean water Damariscotta River, Maine, United States -... | ecosystem: Environmental > Aquatic > Marine >...
TAAAGTTACTTTTTGGTAGCTTTTTTTTCGCCAGTGTTCATTTTGTGTTTTCATAAGTGACTATAATTAAGTGTTTAATTTTTAGTCAACCTATTTCAGGAAAGTACAGAGTGGACAATAAAACATAACGGAAAAGTATCCTACAAAAATAATGAAGATGGTTCTCAATCTCCATATGAATTGAATTGTAATTATATAGATATTTTAAGTAATAAAAATGATAATGATGAGCTTCGTGCAAATAAAATGTTGTTAACTCAAGCAGTAATGTTAGCTATACCCGGAATACCTGGAATTTACATACATTCCTTAATTGGATCACAAAATTATTATGAAGGAGTTGAAAAATCAGGTATAAACAGAAGAATAAATAGAGAAAAATTAGATTTTGATACGCTTCAACATGAACTTAAGGACAAAGATTCTTTAAGAAATATGGTTTATTCTAATTATAAAACTCTATTGCATATTAGAACTTCTGAAAAAGCCTTTAATCCTTTTGGAAAAGCAAGTTATAGTGCAATTCAAAAATCTATTTTTGTAATAAAAAGAGAATTTGAAAATCAAACTATTTTTGCTGTTTTTAACTTCGGAAATAAATCCATTAAAATAAATGCGCTATCCAAAACTGTTTTTGATTTAATTCATAAAAAAGAAATTAAAGAAGATACTTGGGAAATTAAACCTTATAATTTTGTTTGGTATAAATCATAAAATATGAAAGTAGTTATTGCTCCTGATAAATTTAAAGGTTCTCTTTCTGCTCAAGAAGTGTGTAACGCAGTTGAAAAAGGATTAAAAAGATTTGATTCTTCTATAACAAGTATAAAACATCCTTTAGCTGATGGTGGCGAAGGCACACTTGATATTTTAGAACAATATTTAACCTTAGAAACAGTTTTTTTAAGAGTTAAAAATCCAATATTTGAAACTATTGTTTCCAATTATAAAACCTCAAAAGAAACTGCGTTTATTGAAATGTCTAGAGCTTCAGGATTAGAATTATTAAAAGAAAATGAAAGAAATTGCTTTTATACTTCAACTTTTGGAACAGGAGAACTAATTGCCGATGCCATTAAAAAAGGATTTAAAAATATTGTACTTTTTATTGGAGGAAGCGCTACTAACGATGCTGGAATAGGAATGGCAGCCGCATTAGGATATGAGTTTTTTGATAGCAATAATTCTATAATAAAACCAATTGGCAAAGAATTAATAAACATTGCTAAAATTTCATCAAAAAACGTAAAGTATAATTTAAACAAAATTAATTTTAAGGTAATTTGTGATGTTAAAAATCCATTATACGGTAAAAATGGTGCAGCTTTTGTGTATGCAAAACAAAAAGGAGCAAATTCAAAAGAGATTGAAATTTTAAACGAAGGATTACTGAATTTTGATACTCAGGTTAAAGAAAGTTTAAAAATAGACGTTGCAAATATTAAAGGTGCTGGAGCAGCTGGAGGTTTAGGTGCTGGCGCTTTATCCTTTTTAAATGCTCAATTGGTTTCAGGGATTAACTTTGTGTTTGAACAAACCAATTTTAATAATTATTTTAAACAAAATATTGATTTAATTATTACAGGTGAAGGAAGTATTGATAAACAAACACTTGAGGGCAAAGTTGTTAAAGGAATCTGTGAAAAAGCTAAAAAATTTAATATTCCTGTATGCATTGTTTCAGGAATTATAGAAGATAAACAGCTAATACTAGATGAATTAAATCCCATTGCTTTAAATTCAATAATGGAATTAAAAGTTTCTACCAATGAAGCTATGAATAATGCAAAATTTTATATTGAAGAAATAATTTATAACCAACTTAAAAGCATAAAAAAAGCCAACTAAAAAAGTTGGCTTTTTTTATGCTTAATTAAGTATTTATTGATTTCCTAAAATTATTGGCATTCCATTTTTTCCACTTCCAATAACAATAACTTTACTATTAGATGAATTAGATAATTGTATAGTAGCATCTATACCTTTATCCCGAAGAATTTTATCTGTTAATGAAGCGCTTAATATTCGGTTAGCATCTGCTTTTCCTTGAGCTTCAATCACTTGTCTTTCTGCCTCTTTTGTAGATTTTTCAATTCTAAATTTATATTCTAACGATTCTTGTTCTTGCCTTAATTTTCGTTCAATTGCATCTTTTATAGTTGGAGGTAAAGTAACGTCTCTTACTAAAACTTCATTTAATTGAACATATTGACTGTCTAAAATTCTTTTAGATTCTTTAAAAATTTCTAATTGAATAGTATCTCTTTGACTTGAGTACAATTCTTCTGGAGTAAAGCGCCCAACAATACTTCTAGCTACTGATCTTAATACAGGTCCAATAACTTTTTCTTGATATTGTTCTCCTTTTTGTTGATGTAATTTTCCTAAGTCATTAAATTTTGGTTGAAACCAAACTGTCATTTCCAATGAAATATCTAAACCATTTGATGAAAGAACTTTCATTTTTTCAAATAATTCTTGTTGTCTTACTTCATACACTACAACGTTGTTCCAAGGAGCTACTATATGAAATCCTTCACCTAACGGTGGTTGGTCGGTTACTACTCCTCCACCAAAACGTTTCCATAATACACCAGCCTCACCAGCATCAATATTTACAGTTGATTTTGAAATAAATATAATACCAATTATTACTATAAGTATAATTGGTATTAATGTTTTTGGTAATTGAAATTGTTCGTTACTCATTTTTTTAAGTTTAATTTTTCATAAAAATACGAAACTGAATCTACAATTTCAGTTTTATATTGTATTTAAATTATTCATTTTTAGGTAAAAACGAGCCTTTTGTTAATACTTTTACATTTTGTAAGGTTGAATTATTATCTATTATTTCAACCCAGTCTTCAGATTTTGAGCCAATATTAACTTTAACTTTTTCAAAATTCATAGAAGTACCTTTATCTTCTTTAAGAACTAAGATATAGTAGTTTCCATTATCTTCTAATAATGCACCTGTTGGTAAAGCTGTTTTTTCAACCGAATTAACCAAAATTTGAGCTTCAACAAACATACCAACTAAAAATGGTTGATTTTCATCTTTTAAATGCCCATGAACTTTAACTGTTCTAGTTACATCATCAATAGATTTTCCAATTAAATGTACTTCGGCATTGTAAAATTCATTTGAATTTTCAGGTATTTTAAACTTAATTTCCTGACCTTTTTTAATTTTTAAAACATCTTTTTCAAATACAACCAATTCTAAGTGTTTGTGCTCATTATTTACAATTTCAAGTAACACATCTGAGGTATTCATAAATTTTCCAACACTTGCATTAACCATAGTAATACTTCCTGTAATTGGCGCATAAATTGGCAATATGGATGTTATTTTACCAGTTTCAATATTTAATGGATTTATATTCATTAACCTTAATTTTTGAGCCAATCCATTATGCAAAGCTAAAGCACTTTTATAATCGCTTTCTGCTTTTAAAAAGTTTCTTTGAGAGGTTATTTTTTCAGCAAATAATGTTTTTTGTCTATCGTATTCGCTTTTTAAATAATTTAATTTTTGAGATACTTCTAGATAATTTTGCTGTATTTCAATAAAATCAGGATTTTCAATAGTTAAAAGTAATTGTCCTTTTTTTACTTTATTACCTACTAATAAAGGAGCTGTTTTTATGTAACCGCCCATAATAGCACTCACTTTTGCCCTATTAGCTGGTGGAACATCAACCATACCATTTGTTTGTATGGTTTCATTAAATTTTTGTAAGGAAACATTTCCTAACTCCATTTTTGCTATTTCAAATTGAGGTTTTGTTATTTCAATTAAACTAGCAGTTTCCATCTCTGTTTTTTCATTTTTAGTTGTTGGTTTTGAGTCATTACAAGAAACCAATACTGTAAAAATTGAAATTATGTATAGTGTGTTTATTATATAATTTTTCATGATTTATAAGTTTAAATAGTTTATTTCTAAAGCTATTTGATTAAAAGAATTTAAATTAATTAAATAACTGATATTTATTTGATTAGCAGTTTCAATACTTTGAATAAATTGATAAAAATCAATTTGTCCATTTTTATAACTTGCCGTTGCTGTTTTTAAAATTTCTTTTGCTAAAAAATTACCATTTTCTTCAAAATATTTTAGTTGAGACTCATTTTTTTTAAGTTCTTCAAGTAAATTCAAATATTTAGATTTTAATTTTAATTTAGCATCAAAAGCAAGTTCCTCTGCAATATCACTATCTATTTTTGCTGCTGAAATTTTTGATGATTTTCCAGCAAAAAATAATGGAATTGAAATTCCTGCTTGAAAACTATTCACAGAATTATTGGCAATTAAATCTTTACTATTAAAATAATTAAAATGTAAATCTGGCAATAAACCTTGAGTTTCAATTCCCTTTTTAGCTTTAAATAATTTACTGTTTTGCGTATAATATTTATTTACTAAATGTGTATTAATATTAACTTCTTTTATAGGAAGTTTTAATAATTTTTCCGTTGATATTTTATAACTTTCATCCGTTTGAAGCAATATATTTAACTCTTGATATGCAATAGTAATATCATTTTTAAGCTGGCTTAATTCTGAGGCATATTGCTTATATTTAGATTGTGAAGTAATCATTTCTAAATAATTGGTTTCACCAAGCTCATATTTTCTTTTAGCTGCTTTAGAAAAATTTTGATACAAACTATCTATATAAATTAAATGATTTAGTTTTTCATGTAAGTAAACTATTTTATAATACGATTTTGACACGTTTTTTATTAAATCATTTTTAGCCATCTCGTAGGATATTTCAGTTAAGTTTACTGTAATTTTATTTGCTTTTTTTCTAGCAAAATAAATTGTTGGAAACTCAATAATCTGATCTACTCCATAAGTTTCAAATGGTTTACCATCTACACCTAAGTTAGTTCTATCCTTCTCGTAATACACTTTAGTTTTTGCAATATCAAAAGCACTATTAATTAATTTAGAACTTTTTTCATGTTCTAAATTTTTAATGTTCAATTGTTTATTATTTTCAATTGCTAATGAAATTGCATCATTTAATGAAATAGTTTTTTGTTGTGAAAAACTAACTGCAGGTATTAACAATAGTAACAATATTAAAGTAGATGAAACTCCTTTTTTTCTTTTTTTAATTTTAAACTTTTTAGTATCAAAAATTGCATATAAAACTGGCAACACAACCATAGTTAATACAGTAGCTGTAATAAGTCCACCAATAACTACTGTAGCTAATGGACGTTGCACTTCTGCACCTGCATTTGTTGAAATAGCCATTGGTAAAAATCCTAATGCTGCTGCAGCTGCAGTTAAAATAACTGGACGCAAACGCTCTTTAGTTCCTTTTAATATTCGTTCATTAACATCATCCATTCCTTGTTCTTTTAATGATTTTAAATGTTCAATAAGCACAATTCCGTTTAACACCGCAATACCAAATAATGCAATAAATCCTACACCTGCAGAAATACTAAATGGTAAACCTCTTAAAGATAGAAGTAAAACTCCTCCAACAGCTGAAAGTGGAATTGCTGAGTAAATCATTAAGGCATCTTTTATAGAATTAAAGGCAAAGTGCAATAAAATAAAGATTAAAAATAATGCAATTGGCACAGCTAGTTTTAAACGCGCTTTGGCACTATTTAAGTTTTCAAATTGGCCACCATAGGAAACCGTATAGCCAACAGGTAATTTTACTTGAGTATCAATTATATGTTTAACATCATTTACTACAGATTCCATATCTCTATTTCTAACATTTATACCAACAACAATACGCCTTTTGGTATTATCTCTTGATATTTTTGCAGGTCCTTTTGTATATTCTATGGTAGCCAACTCATGTAGCGGTACTTTATTTCCAGATGGAGTATCTACATATAAATTCTTTAAATCTTCTATGTTTTTACGGAATTTAGGTTGAAGTCTAACTACTAAATCAAATCTTCGTTCTCCTTCAAACACATTACCTAAAGTATGACCTGCAAAAGCCATAGAAACAACTTGATTTAATGCTTCAATATTTAATCCATATCTAGCAACTTTTTTTCTGTCGTAAGTAACTGTCATTTGAGGTAATCCAGCTACTTTTTCAACGGTAATATCAGAAGCTCCTTCAACATTAGAAATTTTATTTTTTATTTCATTTGCCTTACTTGCTAATATTTTTAAATCATCTCCAAAAATTTTAACGGCAACATCTGCTCTAACACCCGTAATTAGTTCGTTAAAACGCATTTCAATAGGTTGCGTAAATTCAATTTCAATGCCTGGAATTACTGCTAGTTTTTCTTTAAATAAATCTGCTAATTCATCTTTAGATTCTGCGGAAACCCATTCTCCTTTAGGTTTTAATTTAACTATAATATCACTTTCTTCCATAGACATTGGATCTGTAGGAACTTCTGCTGCTCCAATACGTGAAACTACTTGTGATACTTCAGGGAAATTATTCAATAAAATTTGTTCAATTTTAGTAGTTATTTCAGTAGTTTTAGTTAAAGTTGTTCCTGTTTTTAAAACTGGCTGAATTACAAAATCACCTTCATCTAATGTTGGAATAAATTCTCCTCCCATTCTACTAAATAATATTCCTGTAAAAATTAACAAAGCTATAGAGGAACTTATTACTATTTTTTTGTGATTTAATGCCCATTTAATTACAGGTTCATATAATTTATAGAAAAAAGCCATTAATTTTTTTGAAACGTTATCTTTTGTAACTTTTTCTGGTTTTAAGAATATGGAAGAAATAACTGGCACGTAAGTAAAACATAAAAACATTGCTCCAATTAACGCAAAACTAAACGCCATTGCCATTGGTTTAAACATTTTTCCTTCTACACCACTTAGTGATAGTATTGGTATAAAAACGATTAAAATTATTAACTGTCCGAAAACAGCAGAAGTCATCATTTTAGAACTACTTTCATAAGTAATTTCATCAATACTATTTTGTCTGTCACTTTTTGAAAGCAACATTAATTCTTTTCTATTATGTGTTATTTTGTATGCAATATATTCTACAATAATAACTGCTCCATCTATAATAATACCAAAATCAATAGCTCCTAAACTCATCAAATTAGCATCTACTCCAAATACATACATCATAGATAATGTAAATAGTAACGCTAATGGAATTACAGATGCAACTACTAAACCTGATCTAAAACTTCCTAGTAATAAAATAACTACAAAAATTACTATTATAACTCCTAAAACTAAGTTTTCTGCTATTGTAAATGTTGTTTTTCCTATTAATTCACTTCGTTCTAAAAAACCGTTAATGTAAACACCTTCAGGTAACATTTTTTGAATTTCAGCAATACGTGCTTTAACAGCTTCAATTACTTTATTAGAATCTCCATCTTTAAGCATCATAACTTGTCCTAGCACCTTTTCACCTTCTCCATTTCCAGTTATTGCTCCAAATCTATTTGCGTAACCATAATTAACATCTGCTATGTCTTTTATTAATACTGGAACACCTTCAACATTTTTAACAACAATATTTTTAATATCGTCTAATGATTTAATCATCCCTTCTCCTCTAACAAAATAACTTTCATTAGTTTTTTCAATATAACCACCACCTGCTACGCTATTATTTTTTTGAATAGCATCTAAAATTTGAGTGTGCGTAATATCCATGGATTTAAGTTTCTCAGGATTTAAAGCAACTTCATACTGCTTTAAATAACCTCCCCAAGTGTTCACTTCAACTACTCCGGGAATACCCGAAAGTTGACGTCTAACTATCCAATCTTGAATAGTTCTAAGTTCCATTGCTGAATATTTATCTCTATATTCAGGTTTAGTGTCTAAAATATATTGATATATTTCTCCTAATCCTGTTGTAATTGGTCCCATTTGAGGTGTCCCAAAACCTTGAGGAATTTTTTCTGAAGCTGATTTAATTTTTTCGGCAATTAATTGACGAGGTAAATAAGTTCCTAAGTTATCATCAAAAACAATGGTTACAACGGATAAACCAAATTTTGAAACGGATCTAATTTCTTTTACTCCAGGTAAATTAGCCATTTCTAATTCAACTGGGTACGTTATAAATTGCTCAACATCTTGTGTTGATAAATTTCTGGATGTAGTAATAACTTGTACTTGGTTATTTGTAACATCCGGAACAGCTCCAATTGGTATTTGAGTTAATGAGAATAAACCGAAACCAAAAATAGCAGCTGTAATTAATAAAATAATGAGTTTATTGCTAATACTTAGCTTAATAATTTTTTGTAACATAATTAATTATTTAGTTATTTAAAATGAAGACAATCAATTAGTTAATAATAGATTATCTTGTTAAAAAACGAAATTAATTATGCTATTTTAGGAGGTTGAAAAATAGAGTGTTCTAAAAGATTAACAAACAATTCTACATAAATAAAATTATTGCTTTCAGAAGAAAATTCTGTAGAAATATTAGCTGTTTTATCTGTAAATTCAAGAAAATTTATTTTATAAAGAGAGTTTGCATCACTATGTAATGGTAGTTTTTGATGTTCTTTGTCTTTATCTTTATGGCTTGCATATTTATTACCATAATGTAAAGAAATAAAATCAGCCATACTATCGCCATTTTTTATATGAGCTTTAAGATGTTGTACAAGATTAGGTATCATTAAAATATCATTTATTTTAAAGTTTACACTTTGAAATAAAATGGTATAGGACAATATGATTACTAATACTTTCTTCATCGAATATTGCAAAAATGAAATCTTTTAGAATAATTTGCATTTATATTTTATTGTTTTTTTAAATCTAATCATCAATTTTATTTATTAATTGTCACAAACTATTAAATATTAACGTTTAAAGTTGATGAAAACTTGTATAATTAGATTACATTTTTCCAATATATTTTCTAACAAACCATTCTACACTTAAAAATAAAGCTATCAAAAATAAAATCCACTTATAATTTATTAAAGATTCGTTAATTTTTACTTTATTTTGAATAACTTGGTAATTATCATTATTAACCAAATTTGTAATTAAATACTCTAATTCGTTTGGATAAATTAATTTTCCATTGGTATTTTTAGCTAAAACAGCTAGGTTTTTGGTATTAGAATTTTGAAATTGTTTCTCAATATTAAAGTTAGTGATTTTAAAATTACTTTTATAATAAATATGCTGGTTTTTATCACTAATAGCATACCAATAATTTCCTGATTTTAAATTAGATATAAAAACTTTATATTGATTTTCATTAACGGTAAACGGAATTTTTTTTATTTGCTTTTGATGTTCATCAAATAAGGTTAACCAAATTTTATTTCTAGTATCAATTTGAAAGTTTTCATTAAAATAAATAGCACTTATTTCAATATTTTCATTATTACTGTAAATTGGTTTAGCAGTAACCTTAATATTATTTTTAGTTTTCTCACCAGATAAATATTGAATTAAACTTGCTATAAAATTATCAAAATTTATAAACGTCTTATTTTTAGCAAAACTTTGCATTCTCCATCTCCACAAGTCTTCTCCACTTAACAAAGCAACTTTTCGGTTACCATCATTTAATGTTGCTAATAAAGGTTGTTTGGTTTCTATTCCATTAATTTTTTTAAATAATAATGTTTGATACGATTGATTAAATTTGAAATCACCAAAATTAGATGTCAATGGCGAAAAATTGGTGAAATCAATATTTTTTACATTAAACTTACTGTAATTTTTATTTAAAAAACATTCAAATTTTTCACTTTTTTGAAGGTCGTTTTTTGTAAAATAATTTTGTGCTTTATTCAAATAATTCCAATTTGTATGCAAACCAGAAATTATAAAATAATTTTTATTGAAATTATTAATTTGTTTAAATACAGTATTAAATTTTATACCTGGTTGATACAGTATAAATAACTGATAATCATATATTTTTATATTTTTATTTAAATTATTTATTAAACTTATTTTAAATTGTTTTTTACTTTCAATAGCATTTTTTAAAGCTCCAATATCTGGATGCTTTATAGTAGAAATAATAGCAATTTTTGTTGGATTATCAATTACTTTAATACTAAAATATGCAGTATTATTAAGCATATTTTTTTCATTTTTTATAGGTTCAATAGTTGCTTTAAAATATTGATTTCCTTTTTGCGCTGCTTTTAAATAAATTAATAAATTTTTACTATTATCAGTTCTGGTTAAATTTATTTCTTTAGAAAATACCAACTTTTTTCCATTATAAATAGTTAATTTTTTGGTTATAGGCTGTTTACCATCATAATTAATAAATATTTCTACAGGAAAATTATTGTCAATATTTGTAGTTGCATTTACATTTACATTACTAATTTTAATATCTTCAAAAGTAGCTGTATCACCAACTATTACTGGAAAAACAATGTTTTTAATATTGGTATAATCTAAAGTTCCTGTAGTTTGATTTCCATCAGAAATTAAAATTATTGGAGATTTTGGAACTGAAGTAATTTCAGAAAAAGTTTCTAACGGAAGTGACAAGTTAGTAGCTTTTTCGCTGAAAGTTAAAGTGTCTAAAACTTTAATTTTATCACCAAAACTATAATAACTAATATCAAACTTAGAATTTAATTGTTTGCTATTTTCCACTTGATTTAACAAACTAGTAACAGTCGAATCGTTTTTATTAAATTTTATAGATTGAGAATTATCAATAGCCACAAATAATTTTGGCTTAACTAATTGATAACTAGTTTTATTAACAGATGGGTTTATAAGTACAATTAAAATCAAAAAAATACTTAAAAAACGTAAAAGAGAAAGCCAATATTTGACTTTCCCTTCGTTTGTCGATTTAAAAAAATATTGAAATACAGTTATTATTAAAGCAATAAAAAATGCTATAATTATTAATAAAACTGTAATTGTAGTCAAAATAAATACTATTTAGGTAAGCATACCGCCGTCAACACTTAATGTTTGTCCTGTAATATACGAACTCATATCGGAAGCTAAAAACACACAAGCATCTGCAATATCTTTTGGGTTTCCTCCTCTTTTTAAAGGAATTGCATCTCTCCAACCTTGTACAACATCTTCGTTCAGTTTTGCTGTCATTTCTGTTTCAATAAATCCTGGAGCAATAGCATTACAACGTATATTACGAGAGCCTAATTCTAATGCAACAGATTTAGTAAATCCTATAATTCCAGCTTTAGAAGCAGCATAATTAGTTTGCCCTGCATTACCTTTAATCCCTACTATGGAAGTCATATTAATAATTGATCCTGCTCTTTGTTTCATCATAGGACGAATAACCGCTTTAGTTAAATTAAAAACTGATTTTAAATTAACTTCAATAACTTTATCAAAATCTTCTTCAGTAATTCGCATTAATAAATTATCCTTAGTAATTCCAGCATTATTAATTAAAACATCAATAGTTCCAAATTCATTTAAAACTTCTTTTGCTAAATCCTGTGCTGCCTCATAGCTTGCTGCATTAGATTGATATCCTTTTGCTTTAATTCCATAAGAACTTAATTCGTTTTCTAAATTTTGAGCAGCTTCAATAGATGAATTATATGTAAAAGCAATATTTGCCCCTTGCTTTGCAAATTCAAGAGCAATTCCTTTTCCTATTCCACGAGTTGCTCCTGTAATTAGTGTATTTTTATTTTCTAAAAGTTTCATTTATTAGTTTTTTGTAAATTCAAATATACAAATTAGATACAAAAAAAAGCTTCCTTTTAAAAGGAAGCTTCTATTTTTATTTAAATTAAGATTAACCTAAAACTTCAGCTACTTTTGCTCCAATTTTAGCAGGAGATTCCACAACGTGAATTCCATTTTGTCTTAATATTTCCATTTTTGCTTGAGCAGTGTCATTTTTTCCTCCAACAATAGCTCCGGCATGTCCCATAGTTCTTCCTTTAGGAGCCGTTTGACCAGCAATAAAACCAATTACAGGTTTTTTATTACCAGTTTTTTTAATCCATTCTGCAGCTTCCGCTTCTAATTGACCACCAATTTCACCAATCATAACAATACAATCAGTTTCATCATCATTCATAAACATTTCTACTGCATCTTTTGTAGTTGTTCCAATAATTGGATCGCCACCAATACCAATTGCTGTAGTAATTCCATAGCCATTTTTTACAACTTGATCTGCTGCTTCATAAGTTAAAGTTCCGGATTTAGAAACGATACCTACATTTCCTTTTTTAAAGATAAACCCTGGCATAATACCAACTTTAGCTTCTTCAGGAGTAATTACACCTGGGCAATTTGGACCAACTAAACGACAATCTTTATCCTCAATATAAGCCTTAACCTTTACCATATCAGCTACAGGAATTCCTTCAGTAATACAAATAATTACTTTAATACCTGCATTTGCAGCTTCCATAATTGCATCTGCAGCAAAAGCAGGTGGTACAAAAATGATTGAAGTATCTGCTTTTACCTTATCTACAGCATCTTGCACTGTGTTGAATACAGGTTTATCTAAATGCATTTGACCGCCTTTTCCTGGTGTTACACCTCCTACAACATTAGTGCCATAATCAATCATTTGACTTGCGTGAAAAGTACCTTCGCCTCCAGTGAAACCTTGTACAATTATATTTGAACTTTTATTTACTAAAACACTCATTTATGTATATTTAATTAAAATTTAAAACTTGTTACAAATTTATATTTAATTATGCTTTTCAAGCAGTAATTCGTTATTTTTTTTGATTTTTTAAAAGCTGTTTTATTTGAGCTATCTCTTTTAGTTTTGTTCTAGATTCTTCAATTGGTGTTCCAAAATAAGTTTTTCCTCCTTTAACAGATTTTGTAACTCCTGTTTGCCCTAAAATAACTGCTCCTTTACCAATTCTTATACCGCTATTCGTGCCAACTTGCCCCCATAATGTCACTTTATCTTCTACTACAACACAACCTGCAACACCTGTTTGTGAAGCTATTAAACATTGTTCTCCAATAATAGTATCATGACCAATTTGAACCTGATTATCAATTTTAGTTCCTTTTTTAATAGTCGTAATTCCAGAAACACCTCTATCAATAGTACAAAGTGCTCCAATATCAACATTATCTTCAATTAAAACACTACCACTTGAAATTAGCTTATCAAACCCTTCTGGTCTTTTTTTATAATAGAAAGCATCTGCTCCTAATATTGTTCCAGAATGAATAGTTACATTATTACCAATTATTACATTATCATAAATAGTAACATTTGCGTGTATTAAACAATTTTTACCTATAGATACATTATTTCCTAGAAAAACACTAGGTTGAACAATAGAATTTTTACCAATTTTAGCAGTTGCAGATTTTGCTTTACTTGCTTTTTTAAAAGGATTAAAATGTTTGGATAACTTATTAAAATCTGTAAAAGGATCTTTTGAAATTAAAAGGGCTTTATTTTGTGGACATTTAACCTTTTTATTTATTAAAACAACCGTTGCATTTGATTCTAATGCTTTATCATAATATTTTGGATGATCCACAAAAACTATATCACCTGTTTCAACTACGTGAATTTCATTAAATCCTGTTACTGGAAAATTTGGAGGCCCAACAAAAGTTGTTCCTGTAATTTCTGCTATTTCCTCTAAGGAATATGTACGAGGTAATTTCATAAATTATTCTTTTACTCGTTCTAAATATGCTCCTTTTGCAGTATCAATTTTTACTTTATCTCCTTCATTAATAAATAAAGGAACATTTATAGTCGCTCCAGTTTCAACGGTTGCAGGTTTAGTAGCATTTGTTGCTGTATTACCTTTAACTCCTGGTTCTGTGTGCGTTACTTCTAATATTACACTATTAGGCATTTCAACGGATAAAGGCATATTATCTTCAGTATTAATGATAATGGTTACCACTTCTCCTTCTTTTAATAAATCAGGACTATCTAAAGCAGTTTTTTGTAACGTTATTTGATTATAATCCTGAGTGTTCATAAAATGAAAAGTATCGCCTTCTGGATATAAAAATTGAAATTTTTGAGTTTCAACTCGTATATCGTCAATTTTTCTTCCTGCTGGGAATGTATTATCTAATACTTTTCCTGTAGATAAACTTTTTAATTTTGTCCTTACAAATGCAGGTCCTTTACCTGGTTTTACGTGTAAAAATTCTACAACTTTAAAAATGTCATTATTATATTTTATACATAATCCATTTCTGATATCTGATGTTGTTGCCATTGTATTTTTTTTATAAGTTAACTTCCTGTATATCCTTTCATTATTCCTCTTTGGGAATTTTTAATGAAAAGTATAATTTGATCTCTTTCTTTAGTTGCTTCCATTTCAGCTTCTAATTTCTCTAAAGCTTGTGTGGTATTGTAATTTTTTTGATATAAAATTCTATATATATTTTGAATTTCTGTTATTTTTTCAGTGGCAAATCCCCTCCTTCTTAATCCAATTGAATTTATTCCTATATAAGAAATAGGTTCTTTTCCTGCTTTAGTATAAGGTGGTACATCTTTTCGAACTAATGACCCTCCTGAAACCATAGCATGTGATCCAATATGAATAAATTGATGAATAGCTACTAATCCACTTAAAATAGCATGATCTCCTAAAGTTACATGCCCTGCTATTACAGAACCATTTGCAATAATACAATGATTTCCTATTAAACAATCATGTGCAATATGAGAAGTTGCCATTATTAAACAGTTATTACCAATTTGTGTTTTACCCAAGGCTTTAGTTCCTCTATTTACAGTTACACATTCTCTTATTGTTGTATTATCTCCAATAATTGCCAAAGACTCTTCTCCATCAAATTTTAAATCTTGTGGAATTGCTGAAATTACAGAGCCAGGAAAAATTCTACAATTTTTACCTATTCTTGCTCCTTCCATTATGGTAACATTCGATCCAATCCAAGTTCCTGCACCTATAACAACATCATTATAAATAGTTGTGAAAGGTTCAACTACAACATTAGTTGCTATTTTTGCTCCAGGGTGAATATACGCTAAAGGTTGATTCATGCTTTATTTTTTTTTACAATTTGTGCCATAAGTTCTGCTTCTACTACTAATTTATTATTAGCATAACCGCAGGCTTGCATATGGCAAATTCCTCTACGAATTGGAGACATTAACTCCGCTTTAAAAATTAAAGTATCTCCTGGTAATACTTTTTGTTTAAAGCGAACATTATCCATTTTCATAAAATAAGTAAGATAATTTTCAGGATCTGGCACTGAACTTAACACTAAAATACCGCCGCACTGTGCCATAGCTTCAATTTGTAGTACTCCTGGCATAACTGGAGCCTCAGGAAAATGACCAACAAAAAAAGGCTCATTCATAGTTACATTTTTCATGCCAACTACCATAGAATCAGTTAATTCTATAATTCTATCGATTAACAAAAATGGAGGTCTATGTGGTAAAATGCTCATGATTTTGTTTACATCCATTAATGGAGGTTTATTTAAATCAAATTTTGGCACATTATTTCTCCTTTCATGTTTTATCATTTTTTGGAGTTTTTTTGCAAAAATGGTATTTACTAAATGCCCAGGTTTATTTGCAATTACTTTCCCTCTAATTTTTGTTCCAACTAAAGCTAAATCTCCTATAACATCTAGTAATTTATGTCGGGCAGCTTCATTAGGCCAACGCAACGTTAAATTATCTAAAATACCGTTAGGTTTAGTAGAAATACTTTCTTTGTTAAATGCCTTTTTTAGTTTTTCCATAGTATCTGCAGAAATTTCTTTATCTACATAAATTATGGCATTATTTAAATCTCCTCCTTTAATTAGATTATGATCTAATAGAGTTTCCAGTTCATGCAAAAAGCTAAAAGTTCTTGCTGCAGCAATTTCTTCTTTAAAATCTTTCAAAGAATCTAAAGTAGCATTTTGGGTACCTAAAACTTTAGTTCCAAAATTTACCATAGTAGTTATTTGGTACTCATCACTTGGCATTAAAATTATTTCACTTCCTGTTTCTTCATCTTTATATGAAATAATTTCTTTTACTATAAATTCATTTCTTTTTTGAGATTGCTGAATAATTTCGGCTTTTTCAAGTGCTTCTACAAAATGAATAGATGAACCATCCATAATTGGTGGTTCTGCTGCGTCAATTTCAATTTTAATATTATCTATATCTAATGCAGTTACTGCTGCTAAAACATGTTCTGATGTATTAACAAACACGCCTCTTTTTTCTAAGTTTGTACCTCTCTCGGTATTAACTACATATTCAGCACTAGCTTCAATTTCAGGAGAGCCTTCTAAATCTACTCTTACAAAGGAAATTCCGTGGTTTTCTGGTGCTGGTTTAAACGTCATAGTCACTTGATTGCCTGTATGCAATCCTACTCCAGATAGTGAGACTTCCGATTTAATGGTTTTTTGATTGGTACTCATTGTAATCTTTTAATCTTTTTAATTCTTTTTCTAATAAGTTAATAGTTGCTACTAATTCCGGTAGCTTTTTAAAATAAACATACGATTTATTATAATCTGCATAACCAATTGCAGGTGTTCCTTGAATTACTTCATTATCTTTTATGTTTCGACCAATTCCAGATTGCGCTTGTACTCTAACATTATTTCCAATAGTAATATGCCCTACAATTCCTACTTGACCTCCAAGCATACAGTTTGATCCAATTTTTGTTGAACCTGCAATACCTGTTTGCGCTGCAATAACTGTATTTTCACCTATTTCAACATTATGCGCTATTTGAATTTGGTTATCTAATTTTACTCCTTTTCTAATTATGGTTGAACCTAATGTAGCTCTATCAATAGTTGTGTAAGCTCCAATATCTACATTGTCTTCAATTACCACATTTCCTATTTGAGGAACTTTACTAAAAACACCTTCCGCATTTGGCGCAAAACCAAATCCATCTGCCCCTAAAATTACACCGGCATGTAAAACACAATTTTTACCAATAATACAATCGGAATGAATTTTAGCGCCTGCCATAATTATAGTATTATCTCCTATTTGAACATTATCTCCTATAAATGCATTAGGATAAATTTTAACATTATTACCTATTTTTACATTATCAGAAATGTAGGAAAAAGCTGCAACATAAATATTTTCTCCTAAAGTTGCAGATTCGCTTATAAAACTTGGCGTTTCAATACCTGATTTATTTAGACGAATTTCATTATAATAGGCTAATAGTTTTGAAAACGATTTATACGCATCTTCTACCTTTATTAAGGTTGTTTTTATTTCTTTTTCTGGAACAAAATCATTATTAACAATTGCAATAGAAGCATTTGTAGAATAAATGAATTGCGTATATTTTGGATTAGACAAAAAAGTTAAGGAACCTTTTTCTCCTTCTTCAATTTTAGAAAGCTTATCTACCTCAATAGTTTCATCACCAACTACGGTTCCTTCTAAAATTTCTGCTATTTGGTTTGCTGTAAATTTCATTGCCTACAAAAGTAAAAAAAAACTAATACACTACCTATTTTTAGGAAAGCACATAAAATACTTATAAACGTTATTTGAAAGAGCTTGAATATTTAATTGATCGGATGCCTTTGTAATGTCTTCAACTTCACCATTTTTAAACAGAATATTTATAGCGTCCGCTTTATTATAAGCCTGATTATTTATTTCGCCATGGAAAACAAAATAATCTAATTCTTCAGAAGATAAATTTAATTTTTTTTGTACTTCTTTTTTAACGGTTTCTATTTGGTTTTCTGTAAAAGGTTTATTTTGAAGAATAACTTTAGGCAATCTCCTATTTATTAAGCTTTCTGAAAGTTTTGAAAGAATTACATCATCATTTGAAATCCATTCTTTAATGGATGAAAACACATCGTAATTATCTAGTTTCGCAAATATTTTTAAAGTATCCTTAGTAAAATTAGTGTTGTCAATTTTATTATATAAGAAATAAGAAAACGATTTACTTGCTGGTAATTGAACTCCTTTTAAAGCTAATTCTTTTGCTCTTTTTAAAACTTTTTCAAGAAGTTTTTCTGCTACAACTCCTGTTTTATGTAAATATACTTGCCAATACATAAAGCGCCTAGCTATTAAAAACTTTTCTACAGAATAAATACCTTTTTCTTCAACAACTAATTGATTATCAACTACATTAAGCATTGTAATTAAACGTTCCGAATTTATATTTCCTTCTGCTACACCGGTATAAAAACTATCGCGCTTTAAATAATCTAACCTATCCATGTCTAACTGACTAGAAATAAGTTGATATAAAAAATTCTTTGGATGATTTCCTTTAAAAATTTCAATAGCTAGTGAAAGCTGACCATTAAACTCCTCATTTAAAACTTCCATATATTTCAACGAAATAGTTTCATGATTAATATTAGAAACAATACTATGCTCTAACGCATGAGAAAATGCTCCGTGACCAATATCGTGCAATAAAATGGCAACATAAAGTGCTGTTTCTTCTTCTTTGGTAATAACCACACCTTTAAATCGTAATAATTGGACCGATTTTTGCATTAAATGCATACAACCAATTGCATGATGAAATCTTGTATGATGAGCTCCTGGATAAACTAAGTACGATAATCCCATTTGTGAAATTCGTCTTAATCTCTGAAAATAAGGATGTTCTATTAAATCAAATATTAAAGCGCTTGGAATGATAATAAAGCCATATATTGGATCGTTTAATATTTTAAGTTTATTTGATTTTTTTTCGATCAAAATAATTATTTTTATAACTAATACTGCAAAGATAACAATATGAGTAGCAATATAAACATTTTATGGGTGGATGATGAGATAGATTTATTAAAACCTCATATCCTTTTTTTAGAAAAAAAAGATTATTTAGTTACTACCTGTACAAATGGCGCCGACGCTATTGAAACATGTAAAGAGAAAATTTTTGATATTATCTTTCTAGACGAAAATATGCCTGGATTAAGTGGTTTAGAAACTTTGTTAGAAATTAATAGTATTCATCCTAACATTCCTATTGTAATGATAACTAAAAGTGAAGAGGAATATATTATGGAAGAAGCTATTGGTAACAAAATTGCCGATTACTTAATTAAACCTGTAAATCCAAATCAAATTTTATTAAGCCTAAAGAAAAACTTAGATAATTCAAGATTAATATCCGAAAAAACCACTTCAAATTACCAACAGGAATTTAGAAAAATAGCAATGGATTTGGCAATGGTAAATAGTTATGAAGACTGGATTGAAATATATAAAAAGCTACTTTACTGGGAATTAGAACTTGAAAACATTAATGATATTGGAATGGTAGAAATTTTAGAAAGCCAAAAAAAAGAAGCTAATTCATTATTCTTTAAATTTATTAAGAAAAATTATGCAGATTGGATAGAGGATGAAGATGCTCCTATTATGTCCAATACCCTATTTAAAAATGCAATTCTTCCAGAAATAAACCAATCACAAGGAACTTTATTAGTATTAATAGACAATTTGCGTTACGATCAATTTTATGTATTAGAACAAATCATAAATAAATATTATAAAAAACAGGAAGAAAAAGCATTTTACAGTATTTTACCAACAGCAACACAATATGCCAGAAATGCTATTTTTTCAGGATTAATGCCTTTGGAAATGGAACAAAAATTTCCAAATTACTGGAAAAATGATACTGATGAAGGTGGTAAAAACTTACACGAAGAAGATTTTTTAAACGCTCAGTTAAAAAGATTACATCAAAATATAAAAACCGCTTATTTTAAAATTACCAATTTAAAAAGTGGCAAACAACTTGCAGATAATTTTAATGCCATTAAGGAAAATGATTTAACCGTAATTGTTTACAATTTTGTAGATATGCTATCTCATGCTAAAACAGAAATGGAAGTTATTAAAGAGTTAGCCAATGATGATAAAGCCTACAGATCATTAACTAGAAGCTGGTTTTTAAATTCTCCTTTATTAGAGATGATTCAAAAAGCACAAAAATTAGGTTTAAAATTAATTCTTACTACAGACCACGGAACCATAAATGTTAAAGAACCTTCTAAAGTTATTGGAGACAAAAATATTAGTGCTAACCTTCGTTACAAAACAGGAAGAAGCTTAACCTACGAAGAAAAAGAAGTATTTGCGGTTAAAAATCCTAAGGATGTTAAATTACCATTAATAGCATTTAATAGTTCATTTATTTTTGCAAAAGAAGACTATTTTTTTGCCTATCCAAACAACTTCAATCACTACGTAAAATATTATAAAAATACATTTCAACATGGAGGAATTTCCTTAGAGGAAATGATAATTCCTTGTGCTATATTTGTACCAAAATAATATTTTAATCTTATGGTAAAAAAATACAATCTAAATGAGTTACCAGAAATTGCTAAAGAAGTTATAGCAAATGCAAATTCTAAAATTTTACTTTTTTATGGAAAAATGGGCGCTGGAAAAACTACTTTAATTAAGGAAATAGTTAAGCAGTTAGGCTCTTTAGATGTTGTTAGTTCGCCAACTTTCTCGTTAGTTAATGAATATCATTCAAAATCTTCTGAAGATATTTATCATTTTGATTTTTATAGAATAGAAGCTGAAGAAGAAGCTTTAGATATTGGAATTGAAGAATATTTTTACAGTAATAATTGGTGTTTAATTGAATGGCCGAATAAAGTGGAAAATTTATTACCTTTAAAGTCAACTATTATTACTATTAGTATAAATAACAATCAACTGCGAACCATCGAACTAAAAAATAATGAGTAAAAAAATAAAATCTCCTTTTAGTAAACACGAATTAATTCCCCAAGAAGAAACGTTAGAAATCACCAAACAAAAAGGGAAATTAGTTATTGGTATCCCAAAAGAAACCTATTACCAAGAAAAAAGAGTTTGTTTAACTCCTGATGCCATTGCTGCATTAACAGCACAAGGAAATCAATTTATTATTGAAACTGATGCAGGAAAAGGAGCTAATTTTAGTGATAAAGATTTTTCGGAAGCTGGAGCAAAAATTGTATACAGTGCTAAAGAAGCTTTTGAATGTCATATAGTTTTAAAAGTTGAACCACCTTCTATAGAGGAAATTGGTTACATGAATCCGCAAAGTGTATTATTTTCAGTTTTACAATTAAAAACCCAAACAAAAAAATACTTTGAGACTTTAGCAAAAAAACGAATTACAGCCATAGCCTTTGATTATATTCAAGATGAGCAAGGCGTTTATACTGTGGTTAAATCTCTAAGTGAAATTGCTGGAACAGCTTCCATATTAATTGCGGCTGAATTAATGAGTAAAAATAGTGAAGGAAATGGCTTATTATTTGGAAACATTGGTGGAGTTCCTCCAACCGATGTAGTTATTTTGGGAGCTGGAACCGTAGGTGAATTTGCTGCTAAATCCGCTTTAGGTTTAGGTGCCAGAGTTAAAGTTTTTGATAATTCTATAACTAAATTACGCTGTTTACAAAACAGTTTAAACCATCCTATATACACTTCAACAATTCAACCTAAAACCTTACTAAAAGCGCTTATGCGATGTGATATTGCAATTGGAGCTATTAGAGGAAAATCTAGATCTCCAATTATTGTAACTGAAGAAATGGTGGAGAACATGAAAGATGGCGCTGTAATTGTAGATGTTAGTATTGATAGAGGTGGTTGTTTTGAAACTTCAGAAGTAACTACTCATGAAAGTCCAACCGTTAAAAAACTTGGCATTGTGCATTATTGTGTACCAAATATTCCTTCAAGATATGCCAGAACAGCTTCAGTATCCATAAGTAATATCTTCACACCTTATTTAATGAAAATGGCTGAAGAAGGCGGATTTGAAAATGCTGCACGTTTTGATAAAAGTTTGCAAAAAGGTATGTATTTTTACCACGGAATTTTAACCAACAAAACAGTTGCCGATTGGTTTAATTTACCTTTTAGAGATATAAATTTACTATTTTTGTAATATGACTTTCAAACAACGTTTACCCTATTATTTAGTTGGATTATTTATTGGAGTGGTTATTGTTAATTTTGTGCTAACCAAAAAAGGAAGTTCTTTTGATTATTGGCCTAATGCTCGTGTTTTAAAAAGTATTAGCAAAAAACAGCTTATTTTTTCTGAGGAAGTTTCTACTTTATTTAAAAATAAAGAAATAGATAGTTTACAAGTTTTGCAAGTTTTAAAAGATGGAGATGTAGATATGTGGAATAAAATTAAAATAGATAGTTGCTTTCAGTATAATATTGAAGGGAGAAATAAATTAAAAAACATAACCGTAACCATTAAAAATTGCGACTCTATTGCTACCATTAAAAAAGTAGTTGTTAAATAGAAGTTTTAGTATAAAAATGCTCTTTAATTTTTTTAATACTTTTTATAGATTTTTCTAACCATTTTAAATATTCAGCATCTTTTTCAAGATTAGATAATTGCCATTTAGCATTTGATCTTTTTAATTTTTCGGTAGTACTTTGCAGTATTATTGCAGCAGCAACAGATATATTTAAACTCTCCGTAAAACCAACCATTGGTATTTTTAAATTAACATCTGCATTTAAAAGTACATCTTTTGATAATCCTGCTTTTTCAACTCCAAAAAAGAAAGCTGATTTTTTTGTAACATCAAAATCTTGCAAATAACAAGAATCATTATGTGGTGTTGTTGCTACAATTTGATAACCTTTGTTTTTTAAATTTTCAATACATTTTAAAGTATTATTTGTATTTCTTTTTCTGTAATATTCAAAATCTAACCATTTTTGAGCTCCTTTTGCTACTTGTTTAGAAGTATTAAACGTATATTTATTTTCAATAATATGAATATCTTGAACCCCAAAAACATCACAGCTTCTAACAACAGCACTAGCGTTATGAGATTGATATATATCTTCAATTGCAACTGTGAAATGACGAGTTCTTTGTTCCAATACCTGTTTAAATAAATCTCTTCGCCTTTCCGAAACAAACTGTTCTAAATATGTAATTAATTTATAATCTACCATTGCTTTTGTATTACTTCAAATATAAAATTTTACTTTTGAATTAAAATTAGTTTTAATGAAAAAAATTGTGGTTTTAACAGGTGCAGGAATTAGTGCCGAAAGTGGTCTTAAAACTTTTAGAGATGCTGGAGGTTTATGGGAAGGACATGATATTATGGAAGTAGCTTCTCCAATTGGTTGGAAGAAAAACAAAGAATTAGTATTAGACTTTTATAATAAAAGAAGAAAACAATTACAAAAGGTAAAACCAAATGATGCTCATAAAAAACTGGTTACATTAGAAAAGTATTTTGACGTTCAAATAATTACACAAAATGTAGATGATTTACATGAACGAGCAGGAAGTACAAATGTAGTTCATTTACATGGAGAATTATTGAAAGTAAGAAGCACTATAAATCCAAATTTAATTTATTCTTGGAAAAAGGATTTGAATATTGGAGATGTTTGTGAAGAAAACAATCAATTAAGGCCACATATTGTTTGGTTTGGAGAAGAAGTGCCTTTATTAAATAAAGCAATTGAAATAGTAAAAACTGCAGATGTTTTGATAATTATTGGAACATCTATGCAAGTATATCCTGCTTCAAGTTTAATATATTACACAAAAACTTCTATTCCTATTTATTTTATAAACCCAATTGAATCTTACCAAAAAACTGAAAATTTAAATATTATAGAAATTACTAAAAAGGCAACTTTAGGAGTTCCAAAAGTAGTTAATCAATTAATTGAATAAGGCTATCAAACAATTTTCCATCACTTATTTGTCCGCCCATTTCTATTAAATTAAAAATTTCTAGATTTCTTTCTTCAGAGTATTTTTTTGACGCTTTATAATATTCAAAAGTTTCATCCAAAGGATATTTTAAAAACCAATTAAAATCATCTTCCTTTAAAAAGCTTTTTGAAGCATTAGTACATTTCACATAAATTCTAACTATTTCTTTCGAATAACATTTAAAAACATTTAAATGATGTTCTGAAATATGTTCAATATAATTAGTTTTAGTAAGCACATCATCCCAAACTAAATCACTAAAAATAGCAAGTTCTTCTTCTGCTATTTCAGGTTTTTCATTTTTAAGTTGTTCCCATTCATTTTTATCAATTTGTTGGGTAGCTAAAAACTTAGAGAATTCTAAATTTAGTTCTTGAAATTGTTCTTTTGTAAGTTGTCTATATTTCATAATAAAAAAACCGCCCAATTGGGCGGTTCAAAATTAAAAAAATATTTTAGTTAAATATATATCGTAATCCAAATTGCATTTGCCATCTTGATAATAGTGAACTATTATAAACAAATGATTTTTGAAGACTTGGATCAAACGTATATGTTGGGTTTCCTGATCCATCAACACTAACTCCAATTGGTTGAATTGCATTTGGTTGTTGCACTAATCCCCAATCAGAATTAATTAAGTTTCCTATATTTAAAATATCTACACTAAATTGTAGTGAATTATCTTTAGAAACTTTTAATTCTTGAATAAATTTAACATCCCATTTTCCTCTCCAAGGAGAAACTGCACCATAGCGTTCTGCATAATTTCCTCTTCTTCCACTTAAATAGCTATCTTGAGCAATAAATTGGTCGAACGCTGCACCCTGCCCTGCTCCTGAAAATGTCATTTGGCTAATTTCTGCTGTGGTAGGAACATATATTAAATCATTTAAACCTGATCCATCATTATTTATATCTCCTCCATAAGTGTAAGAAAATCTACCTCCTTGTGCATATTCAAAAAAGGAAGCTACTGAAGTACTCCATTTATCATCAGCACCGTATTTCCACGATTTTGAAATAACACCTATAACTCTATGTTTATCTCCATATTTTGAATAGCCTAAAATGTCAGCGTTTGCATCTCCTACAACTGGATTTGCATCAAAAGCATCTCCTGTAATTTCAGCTTCAATAGAGTTAACATCTTTAGAATCTAAATAATTATAAGCTAAACTTACAAACAAACCATTTTCAAAAGTTTTTTGGGCTTTAAAAGTAGCATTTAAAGTTCTTCCTTTATTTGTATTAGTAAATACATAAGCATTATTTCCTTTATCTGAAGAAGTATAAATAGCTCTGGTATCAACACCAGATAAATTTCCAGATGGTGTTTTTAAGCCCCAGTTTTGCACCTGTGCTCCATTAATATCTTTTGTGTAAGATAAATCGGTTGTTAATGTTACTCCGTTTTCTAGTTTATAGTCTAATCCTAAACTAGTTCTCCACACTGAAGGAAATTTAAAATTAGGATCAACAACTTCGTAATACCAAACATTCGGATTTCCAATTTGATTTCCTAACCAAACAAATGGAAAACGACCAGTAAATATTCCACTTCCTCCTCTAACTTGTAATGTTTTATCGCCATTAACATCCCAATTAAAACCTAATCTAGGTGAAACTAAAAATTGGTTATTAGGCATTTTTGTTGAGTTTAGATAAACCGTTTGACCTGTTGAAGGATCCGTATAAGGAATACTTGGGTCATAGAAATTTCCAGGGAAATCAATTACATCTTGTGCTTTATCACTTGAATCAAAGAAAAGTGGTTTATCAAACCTAATTCCATAAGATAATTTAAAATCATCATTTACATTCCATTCATCTTGCAAGTAAAATGCCATTTGACCAACATGTGTTTCAGCTAAACTCCAAGAATTACTAGTATTATTTGTATCAAAAACATTTTGTGCGTTTGCCATAGCGTCTGCTAACAACCCATTGCTTATTGCTGTGTTAAAAGCGTTCATATCAGCAAAATCCCCAAAAAATGCGCCAACATATCCTCTACTATCCCCAAATCCATAAGCTCCTAAATTGAAGGAATTAGCAAATTTGAATTTTTCAAATGAAAACCCTAAAGTATAATTATGATTTCCTTTACTAATATTCATATTATCGGAAAATTGAAATACTTTTTGATCCAAAGTATTGTGAATTGAGAAAGGTTCATGACCAGCTACAATGTAATTAGATCCATTTCCATCTTGAATTCTGAAAGCTGGCATTGGTGTTGACATTGGATTTCTAAAATCATCAAAATGGGTATATCCTATTTGAAATTTATTACTAACATTATCCGCTAAAGTTGAGTTTAATTCAACTAAATACGATTGGATATTATTATTAATTTGATATCCTGAATTTTGAAATTGTAATATTTGAGAATTTGGACCTCTAAATCCTAATGCCGTTGGATGTGCAGGTTTATCTTTTGATGCATTTAAAAAGTTATAAATAAAAGCTAAACGGTTATTATCATTAATATTCCAATCTAATTTTATAATTCCTTTTGTACTTTTAGATTTATGTGTAAAACCTTGAAATTCCCCTGGATCATATCCAATTCCTCTTAAGGCAGATTGAACATCTAATAAATCTTGTAAAGCAACACGAGATTCATTTATAGCTCCTGTACCTGTATTTGGTAACCAATCTTGTCCCAAGTCCGTTCTATCGTCTTTTTCAAAGTTTGCAAAAACAAATAATTTATTTTTCACGATTGGTGCGCCAACACTAAATCCATATTGAGTTTGCTCTAGTTTAGGAACAAATATTTTTTGCCCTTTTATTTTACTTCCAGTAAAATCTTGATTTCTATAATATCCATAAACAGTACCTGCTACTTTATTAGTACCACTTTTTGTTACTGCATTTACTGAAGCTCCTGTGAATCCTGATAAAGTTACATCATACGGCGCAGTAGCAACTGATATTTGGTCAATAGCATCTAATGAAATTGGTTGTGCATCTGTTTGACCTCCAGGAGTTGCAGCATCCAAACCAAATGGATTATTAAAAATAGAACCATCTAAAGTGAAATTATTATATTGATCATTTCTACCTCCAAAAGACCCGTTTGAGGATGCAGAAGGATCTAATCTTGTAAAATCAGAGGCTGATCGGGAAATAGTTGGAAGGCTTGTTAATTCCCTTTTACCTACACTAGTTTTTGCCCCGGTTCTATCATTATTAAATGTAGCATTTCTACCTCCAGTAATAACTACTTCACCTAATTGCTGGCTTTCACTCTCCATTTTCGCATTAACATCAAACGCTGTTCCTAAAGATAAATATACATCTTTATACTCTATTGTTTTATAGCCTAAATAACTAATAGTAATAGTATAAGGGCCTCCAACACGTAAATTTTGAAGCGAAAACCGCCCACTTTCAAGTGTCATAGTACCTGATACTGTACCTGTTGGCAAATGCTTTGCTACTACATTTGCTCCATAAAGTCCTTGTGAGTTTTCATCGCTAACAATTCCTTGTATTTTAGAAGTTGTTACTTGTGAAAATCCTGAAATTACACTAAGAACTGTAATTAATAATGAAAATAATAATTGTTTTTTCATATGATTAAAAGTTAAATTAAGATTTGAATTTTATGAAATCAAATTTAATTAAAAAAAGCCTACGCAATAAATAGGCTTTTTTTAGTTTATTAACTAAATATTGTTAAAAACTTTACATATAATTAAATGAGATTTATAAAGTTAGTTTAAACCTCTTGCTTTTATCATTGGTTCAATTTTAGGAGCTGATCCTCTAAAATCTTCATACATTTTTTCTAATTCTAATGTGTTTCCACGAGATAAAACCATATCTCTAAAACGTTGTCCATTTTCTCTTGTTAAACCTCCATGTTCCGTAAAATAATCATATGCATCATGACTTAAAACTTCTGTCCATAAATAAGAATAATATCCTGCTGCGTATCCTCCTGCAAAAATATGAGCGAAATAAGTAGAACGGTATCTAGTTGGAACTTCTCTCATTAATAAATGTACTGAGTTTAAAGCTTTATTTTCAAATTGATTTACATCCTCTATTTTAGTATCTGCAGAAATAGTGTGCCAAAGCATATCTAAATTTGAAGCTGCTAAAACTTCTGTTAAACTATATCCTTGGTTGAAAGTACTTGCATTTTTAATTTTAGTAATTAATTCTTGAGGAATTTTACTTCCATCTTTATAGTTTAAAGCGTAGTTTTTAAGAACTTCAGGATATAATGCCCAATGTTCGTTAAATTGAGAAGGAAATTCTACAAAATCTCTGGATACAGAAGTACCTGATAAACTTGGATAATGTTGACTAGCAAAAAATCCGTGTAAAGCATGTCCAAATTCATGAAACATAGTTTCTACTTCATCAAAAGTTAATAAACTTGGTTCTCCTTCTGCTGGTTTAGCAATATTCATAACATTATAAATAACAGGTTTTTTGTTATATAAAGTAGATTGCGTTACAAAATTATCCATCCAAGCTCCTCCACTTTTAGAAGGACGAGCATAGTAATCTGCATAAAATAAGCCAAGTGGTGTACCATCTTCTTCAAACAATTCGTAAGTCATAACATCTTTTTGGTAAGTAGGTAAATCCGTTCTTTTTTTGAAGGTAATTCCATATAATTTTTTTGCAGCATAAAAAACACCTTTTTCTAATACTGTTTTAAGTTCAAAATATGGTTTAACTTCATTCTCATCTAAATTATATTTAGCTTTTCTAACTTTTTCAGCATAAAAATTCCAGTCCCAAGGTTCTAATTTAAAGTTTTTACCTTCTTTTTTAATCATTTTTTGAATTTCTGCAGCTTCTTTTCTAGCTTTTGAAGTAGCTGCTGGAACTAATTTTGCAAATAAATCTAACACTGCTTGTGGTTTTTTAGCCATTGTGTTTTGTAATCTCCAAGAAGCAAAATTTTCATACCCAAGTAGTTTTGCTTTTTGAGCTCTTAATTCTACCATTTTTGTTACAATACCTTTGGTGTCATATTTACCACCATTAGTTCTATTCCAACCAGCTTCAAATAATTGTTTACGAACATCTCTATTTTTTAAATACTGTAATTGAGATTGTTGAGTAGTGTTAGTAATAGTAAGTAACCAAGTATTTTCTTTTGTTTTATCTTTAATATTAGCGATTTGAGATTTTGAAAAACCTGCTAATTTTTTAACATCGTGAATTTCAATAGTTGCTGCTGCATCTGCCTCTAATAAGGTTTGGTTGAATTTTGTGCTTAAAGTTGCAAGTTGCGCATTAATATCTTTAAGTTTGGATTTATCTTCATCAGATAAATTTGCTCCTGCTACGATGAATTTTTTATAGTAGTAGTCCACTAATTTTAAAGATTCTGCATCTAACTTTAAATTTTCGCGACTATCGTATATGCTTTTAACTTTTGAGAATAATTTGTTATTTAGGTAAATTTCATCAAAATGCTTTGCCTCTAAAGGAGAAATTTCAGTTTGTACTTTTTTTAAAGTATCGTTAGTATTAGCACTAGTTAAAGCATTAAAAACATTTTCAACTCTATCTAACATTTTTTTACTTTTTTCTAAAGCAAGAATGGTATTATCAAAAGTAGGTTTTTCTGAATTTTCAACAATTTTGTTTATAGCACTAGATTGTTGTTTCATTGCTTCTAACAAAGCTGGTTTAAAATGCTTGTTTTTTATTTTAGTAAAATCTGGAGCACTATATGGTAATGCACTTTCTTTAAAAAATGGATTGTTTTCATCATTTTGCATAGAAGTCTTTTTGTTATTTTGATTACAGGACAAAATAGTAATCGATAAGATGGTCAATATTAGTATTTTCTTCATTTTTAAATATTTTAAATAAATGTTTGGTAAATTTAGGAATGCTTTTAGGATTTAACAACAATATTTGTTGTAAAAAAAAACTCACTTAAAAAATAAGTGAGTTTTAAATATGTTCAAAATGAAAACTATTAATTTGCTTCCGCAATAATTTCAATTGGTAACTCAACAATTACTTCACGGTGTAATCTAATTGTTGCATTGTATTTTCCAATTCTTTTAATAGTTCCTCCTTCTACTTTAATGAATTTTTTATCCACTTCATGACCTGCTTTAGCTAATTCTTCTGAAACATTAGCATTGCTTACAGAACCAAATAATTTAGTATTATCAGCTGTTTTAGCAGCAATTTTAATTTCTAAATCTTTAATTGCATCTGCAATTTTAGTGGCATCTTTTATTATTTTATCTTCTTTAAAAGCACGTTGTTTTAAAGTTTCTGCTAATACTTTTTTAGCAGAAGTAGTTGCTAGTACTGCAAATCCTTGAGGAATTAAATAGTTACGTCCGTAACCATTTTTAACAGTAACAATATCATCTTTAAAGCCTAGGGCTTCAACATCTTGTTTTAATATAATATCCATAATTGTTCCTCTTTTATTTTAACATATCTCCTACATAAGGCATTAATGCCAAATGACGAGCTCTTTTGATAGCTACTGAAACTTTACGTTGGTATTTTAAAGAGGTTCCAGTTAAACGACGAGGTAAAATTTTACCTTGCTCATTTACTAAGTATAATAAAAATTTAGCATCTTTATAATCAATATATTTAATGCCATTTTTTTTGAATCTACAGTATTTTTTTACCTGTTTAGTATCAATATCTAATGGAGTTAGGTAACGAACTTCACCTTGTTTTCCTCCTTTTGATTGTTGTTCAATGTTTGCCATGGCTTATTTTTTAAATGCTTTAACTCTTTCTTTTCTTTTTTCAGCCCAAGCAGCAGCATGTTTATCTAACTTAACAGTTAAATAACGCATAACGCTATCATCTCTTCTAAATTCTAATTCAAATGGAGCTACAACACTACCATCAGCTTTAAATTCAAATAAGTGGTAAAATCCACTTTTTTTGTTTTGGATTGTGTAGGCTAATTTTTTTAAGCCCCAATCTTCTTTGTAAACCACTTCGGCACCTTTAGAAACAAGATAGTCTTCAAACTTCTTTACTGTTTCCTTTACCTGAACATCAGATAAAACGGGATTCAAAATGAAAACAGTTTCGTAATGATTCATAATTAATAATTTAAGTTTTACTTTTAAGCGTGCAAATATACAATTATTAATATTATTAACCAATAGTAAACACTAAAGTTTTATACTAGTATAAATTTAAATTTTGTGATGAAATAATTAATAATTATCTACATCAATTATAAATTTAATAGGGCGAAATAATTTAACCGCCTGAAATGTATTTTTTATTTGATTAATAACCTCTTTTGTTTTAACAATAGATTGTTTTTGAGGTATTTTAATTATAAAATGCTGAATGTATAAATTTCTAATTTTTGAAATAGAAGGAACCGCAGGACCTAATACATTTTCTTTAAACACATTTGAAAAAGATGTTCCTAGCCATTGAGCCCCGTCATTTAAAGTAGTATAGTTTTTATGTTTTATAATGATTTTTATAGTGCGATAGTATGGAGGATATTTATATTGCCAACGTTCATTTAACTGTTCTTTATACATTTCTTCAAAAGAATGTGTAGAAACTTGTTGCAATATTTGATGATATGGATTAAATGTTTGAATAATTACTTTCCCTCTTTTTTTGGCTCTACCTGCTCTACCTGCTACTTGTACCATTAATTGATAACTTCGTTCATGAGCTCTAAAATCTGGAAAATTCAACATGGCATCAGCATTCATAATACCAACTAAAGAAACATTTTCAAAATCTAATCCTTTTGACAGCATTTGTGTTCCTACTAAAATATCAATTTCATGATGTTTAAACTTTCCTAAAATTTTTTGATAACCATGTTTCCCCCTAGTTGTGTCTAAATCCATTCTACCAACATTGGCGTTTGGAAAAAGTTGTTGCAATTCTTGCTCAACCTGCTCTGTTCCAAAGCCTTTAGTGTTTAATTTTTCGCTTCCGCAAGCAAAACAATTATGTGGCATTGCTTGTTTATAACCACAATAATGGCATTGTAATTGGTTTTTAAGACTATGATAGGTTAAACTAACATCACAATTTGGGCATTGTGGAGATTCTCCACAAGTTTCACATTCTACTACAGGAGCAAATCCTCTTCTATTTTGAAAAAGTATAACTTGTTCTTTGTTTTTGAGAGCTTCTTCAATTAGCAAAATTAAATCATCGGAAAAATGTCCTTTCATTCTTTTTTTTCGATATTTTTCTTTAATATCTACTAAAGATATTTCTGGTAATAATACTTTTCCAAAACGTTCATTTAATTCTACAAGTCCGTATTTTTCTTTAGATGCATTATAAAAAGTTTCAATACTTGGCGTAGCTGAACCCAACAAAACTTTTGTATTATGTTGATTTGCTAAAACAATTGCTGCATCTCTGGCATGATATCTTGGTGCAGGATCGTATTGTTTAAAAGATGGTTCATGTTCTTCGTCAATAATTATTAGTCCTAAATTTGAAAACGGTAAAAAAAGTGAAGAACGAGCACCTAAAATTAACTGAGCTTTTTGTTTGTTTTCCAATACATTATTCCAAACTTCAACACGTTCATTCATAGAATATTTTGAATGAAAAACAGATAAATATTCTCCAAAATAGTACTGTAATCTTTCAATTAATTGGGTAGTTAAAGCAATTTCTGGCAACAAATAAAGTACTTGTTTTTTATTTTGAAGTATTTCTTTAATTAACTTAACATATATTTCTGTTTTTCCGCTACTTGTAATTCCTTTTAATAAAACAGTATGTTTAGTTTTAAAGTTGTTTTTAATTGCTTTAAATGCAGTGATTTGAGAAGAATTTAATTCTTTAATCTCTTCAGATTTACCTTTAAAATTTATTCTATCGGTTTGAATATAATACAACTCTAAAATTTCTTTATCTACTAAAGATTTTATAACTGCCGGAGATGCTCCAAAACCTTCCTGTAAATCAGCAACTTTTATATCTTTTTTAGTAGCTTTTAATTGAAAATATGCTAAAATTAATTCTCGCTGTTTTTTTGCTCTAGTTAATTTTTCCAATAACTCAGGAAGTTTTTCATTTGAATTCCAATATGGAGTTAGCTGAATGTATTTAACTAATTTAGGTTTGTATTGTTCGTAAATTTGCTCCTTAACTACAATAACTTCTTTTTCAATTAAATCTTTTATAATAGGGAAAACAGTCTTTTTCCCTAATATTTCCATTACTTGATTTACAGAAAGTTGCGATTGGAATTGTAACGCTTCAAATATTAAAAATTCATCATCAGAAAGTGATTGATCATCTTTGTAATCTGAATTTACTTGAATAACCGTTTCGCTTTCTAGTAAAAATGCCGATGGCAATGCAGATCTAAAAACTTCGCCTAAAGAACACATATAATACGATGAAATCCATTCCCAATGTTGTAATTGAATTTCATTTACAATTGGCTTGTCATCTAAAATCTGGTAAATATCTTTAGCATCATAACCAATAGGAGCGTTTTGATGAATAGTAGAAACTAAAGCTGTATAAATTTTAGATTTACCAAACTCAACTGCTACTCGCATTCCCTTTTGTAAAAATTCAGCTTCCGCATTCGTTATTTTATAAGTAAATAACTTTTGTAATGGAATTGGCAGAATAACGTTTATAAAGTAGCTCAAAGTTTTGGCGTTTTTAAAAAGTAAAAATATTTAAAATCTAATTAATAAACATGGATTTTAAATAAAATAATGTATAAAAGCAAACCGTACAAATATTGTAATGTAAGTTACCTTCTATCTCATCTAATTTAAGTAAATTTATAGTTATACATTTAAAGTAAAAAAAATGAAAAAATTATTAATTTTAGGTATTGTATCGTTACTTTTTTTAGGATGTAATGAAACAAAAAAACAAAAAAATGATACACAAGCAGTTCCAGAATACACTGCTTTACAACAAAGTGCGAAAAGCATATTTGGAAAATTACCACTAATAGCTGAAAATAATGCTAACCCAATTTCAAATGAAAAAGTACTTTTGGGTAAAACTTTATTTTTTGAAAATAGATTATCCAAAGATAATACAGAGAGTTGTAATACCTGCCATAATTTAAAAACGTATGGCGTAGATAATTTAAGTACTTCTCCTGGAAATGATGGTGGTTTTGGAGCAAGAAACTCCCCTTCAGTTTATAATGCGGCTCTGCATATAGCTCAATTTTGGGATGGTAGAGAACCAGATGTTGAAGCTCAAGCTGGCGGACCAATGCTTAATCCTGTTGAGATGGCAATGCCTAGTGAAAAAGAAGTTATAAGTAGATTAAGCAAAATTGAAAATTACCAAAAACTATTTAAAGAAGCTTATCCAGAAGACAAAAATCCTATTTCATTTAAAAATATAAAAAATGCTATTGGTGCTTTTGAACGTAAACTTATTACTCCTTCTAAATTTGACTCCTTTATTGCTGGAGATGCAAATGCTTTAACAAAAAAGGAAAAAGAAGGTTTACAATTATTTATAGATAAAGGATGTATTGCATGCCATTCCGGTAAAGCAATAGGTGGTAATATTTTTCAAAAATTTGGAGTTTATGATGATTATTGGAAATATACTAAAAGTAAAAAAATAGATAATGGTAAATACGATGTTACAAAAAAAGAATCGGATAAATATGTGTTTAAATCTGCATCATTAAGAAATGTAGCTAAAACTTATCCTTATTTTCATGACGGTAGCGTTGCAAATTTAGATGAAGCTGTAAAAATTATGGGTAAAATTCAATTAAATAAAGATTTTACAGTAGAAGAAACAACTGCAATTGTAGCATTTTTAAATTCTTTAACAGGAGAGTTACCAAAAGATATTTAAATTTATAAAAGCTCAAAAACCTTATATTTATTAGGAAAAACTACTCAATTCAATTGGGTAGTTTTTTTTTGGCACACTGTTTGTATTTCATTAAACAGAAACTACTTTCCAAACTATAGTAGTAACCTTAAAATTTTGAATTATGAAAAGTAAATTATTTTTAATAGTAGCATTTTTAATAACAAGTTTTAGTTTTAAAGCAAGTGCTAACGGAGTTGAAAACCAATATTATAATGATTATGGTGAGAATTTTACATTTGTAGAACAAGGAATAACTTTTGCTGTTTTTCAAAATGGTGAATTTGATTTTTATATTAATCCACGAAATGGTTTTAATATTGGAGTTAGAGGTAGAAACGTAAATATTAGTTTTAACTCAGGATATAATTATGATGCCTACGTTCAATACGATAATTATGGCGCTGTAATTCAAGTAGAAAATGTACCTATTTATTATGATTATTATGGTAGAGTTTCTCAAATAGGAAATGTAAACATTAATTATAGATATGGAAGATTAGTACGAATAGGTGGTTTACACGTGTTTTATAATAACTATGGATATTATACGCATTATACAGGGTATATAAACAGATACAACCGTAATTATGTATTTAATCATTACCACAATTACTTTGCAAGACCTTTGTTTAATTACAGAATTGTAAGTTATAAACCATACAGACATCATTACAAACCAGCACGATATACTTATTATAAAAATAGAAATAATCATTATTATAATAACAATAATCGTTCTTATGGAACTAAAAGAAATACCTATACTACTCGCAGGAGATTTGAAACCAATAAAATTCCTAAAAGAAAAAATGAACGAATTTCAAATACAATAAATAAGCGTAATAATTCTAGTACAGTTAGAAGAAGAACCGTTACCAATGTAAATAAAAGTCCTGTTAGAAGTTATAAAACCACAAGAACTAATAATACTAAAACTTATGAAAGAAGAAATGTGGTTAAAAAAACTAATAGAGTTAAAAATGAAGGCAATACAAAATACAATCGAAGAACAGTAAAAGCAAGTAATAATAATAATAATAATAAAAGAGGAATTAGCAAATCAACAGACAGAAAACCTATAAAAAGAGAAAGTTCAAAAAACAACGAAAGAAAAAGAAGACGTTAACTGTTTGTTATTAAAAGTGCTACTCAGGTAGCACTTTTTTTTGTTTTCTACTTCCTTCATACATATCATATCTAACAAATTTACAATCTAAATCTGCATTTTTTAAGGCAATCCGTTTAGAAGTTCTTAATCCAACATGTTTTATAGCTTCAAAATCTGAAGTAATAAACCAAACCGTAGAATCTGGGTAGCCATTTTTTAAAGTATCCCCAATTTTTTTGTAAAATTCTTTAACATCAATAGATAATCGTTCTCCATAAGGCGGATTAAATAAAATAATGGTTCTACCAAAAACTTCTTTTACCGAATTAAAAAAATTAACGTGATGCACGCCAACAAACTCACTTAAATTAGCATTTTTAATATTATCCTGAGCTTTACGTATAGCTGAAGGAGCTTTATCAAATCCCATAATTTTAAAATGAGATTCTTTAATTTTTTTTAATAAGGAATCTTGAATTACAAAAAACAAATCTTCATCATAGTTTTCCCATTTTTCAAAGGCAAATTCAACTCTGTTAATATTTGCAGGAATATTATTTGCTATCATAGCAGCTTCAATTAAAATCGTTCCAGAACCACACATAGGATCAATAAAATTACAATCGCCTGTATAGCCTGAAAGTAATACTAATCCAGCTGCTAAAACTTCATTAATTGGTGCAATATTTGTAGCGGTTCTATAACCACGTTTATGTAATGACATGCCTGAACTATCTAAGGAAACCGTACAATAATCTTTTTGAATATGTACATGTATTTTTACATCAGGATGTTTAGTATCTACATTTGGTCTTTTATGGTATTTATGCCTAAAATAATCCGCAATAGCATCTTTTGATTTTAAAGAAATATAATGAGAATTTGTTGTAAAATGTTTTGAATTTACTACTGCTCCAATTGAAAACGTAGAATCTACGTTCATAATTCGTTCCCAATTAATTTCTTGCAATTTTTTATACAAATCATCTTCATCAAAAACCTTAAAACTTTTAATAGGTTTAAGTATTCTAATAGCTGTTCTTAATGCCAAATTTGCTTTATACATAAAGCCTTTATCGCCAAAAAATGACACACTTCTTACTCCTACTTCTACTTTTTGTGCTCCTAAATTTTTCAACTCGGTAGCTAATACTTCTTCTAATCCGAATAAAGTAGTAGCAACCATTTTAAAATCGTGATTCATATAATTAAAATATGCACAAAAATACTATTATAAATGACATAAAATACCTTTTAATTAGGTATTGAATAGATAATACTACAAATAAATAGCACTTATACTTAAAACAATTTAGTATTTTTGTAAGCAATTTCAACCTATGAGCGATACAAAAGACTGGTTTGTTTCTTGGTTTAACACCAAGTATTATCACACCTTATATAAAAATAGAGATTATAACGAAGCACAACTTTTTATGCGTAATTTAGTTGCTTTTTTAAACCTTAAAAAAGACGCTAAATTATTAGATTTAGGTTGTGGTAAAGGAAGACATGCAATTTTTTTAAATAAACTTGGCTTTGATGTTCTAGGTGCAGATTTATCTTCAAACAGCATAAATCACGCTAAACAGTTTGAAAACGAAACGCTTCACTTTTATGAGCATGATATGCGAGTTCCTTTTTCTTCTAAATTTGATGCTATTTTTAATTTATTCACCAGTTTTGGTTTTTTTGAAGAAGATGCTGAAGATATTTTAATCCTAAAAAATATAAAAAATGGTTTAAAGGATAATGGGATTGCAGTTATAGATTTTATGAATACCAAAAAAGTAAATAACACCTTGGTCCCTTTTGAAGAAAAAACTATGGATGGAATTACATTTAAAATTCATAGATTTATTGAAAATGGCTTTGTGCATAAACAAATCAATTTTTTTGCTGATGGGAAGCAACATGAGTTTATTGAAAAAGTTAAGTGTATTGATTTAAAAAAAGCTAAAAATTATATGCAAAGTGTTGGTTTAAAAATAAAACATCAGTTTGGAAATTACCAATTAGAAGACTTTAATGAAGCTACTTCAGATAGATTAATATTAGTTTTAGAATGACTTATTTAGTTTTAATAGCATCCGTACTAATTGGAATCATAATTGTTTATGGTTTTAAACCTGGCACTAAAACCGTGCAATTATTATTGTCGTTTAGTGGGGCTTATTTATTAGCTATCTCAATTTTACATCTATTACCCGAAGTTTACAAAGCATATAATAAAACTATTGGTATTTATATTTTAATTGGATTAATTCTACAACTAGTTTTAGATTTTTTTTCCAAAGGTGCAGAACACGGTCATATTCATGAACAAAATACTAGTATTTTCCCTTGGGCTTTATTTATAAGTTTAAGTATTCATGCCTTTATGGAAGGAATTCCTTTAGCAAATAATTTACATCACGAACATTTACTTTGGGCAATTGTAGTGCATAAAATACCTGTAGCAATTATTTTAGGAACTTTTTTTGTAAAATCTACAATTCCAAAAAAATATGCCGTAGTATTTTTATTAGTTTTTGCGTTAATGTCTCCGTTAGGAAGTTTTATTGGGGAGAATAGTCAATTTTTAATTCGCTATAAATCAGAAATAATGGCTATTATTATTGGAGTGTTTTTACATATTTCCACCATTATTTTGTTTGAATCCTCTAAAGACCATAAATTTAATTTATTAAAATTTACAGCTATTTTAATTGGAATGTCTGTTGCTTTTTTAGCTTAATTAGCAACTTCGCTAATAAATTTGATTCGCATTAAACGAAGTTCTTCTTCATCATAATCTCCATCAAATTCATCTAAAGCATCTTGAATTCTATCGGAATCCGTTTCCATAAAATAATCAAATATCTCTTCTTGCTGTTCTTCATCAAGCAAACCATTAATACAGTAACCAATATTTAATTTAGTTCCACTATACACTATTCGCTGCATTTCTTCAATAAGTTCTTTAAACGTTAAGCCTTTAGATTTTGCGATATCCATTAAAGGAAGTTTTCTATCGGTATTTTGAATTATAAAAAGTTTTAAACTTGAATTAACACCAGTGCTTTTTACCACAATATCATCGGGTCTAACTATATCATTTTCTTCTACGTATTTGGCAATCAATTCAACAAATGGCTTACCGTATTTTTTTGCTTTTCCTTCTCCAACACCATAAATATTTTTCAATTCATCCATAGAAATAGGATATTTTAAAGTCATATCTTCTAAGGATGTTTCTTGAATAACTGCATAAGGAGGTACTCCATTTTTTTTAGCAACCGATTTTTGTAAATCCTTTAATAATTTCATTAAGGTTTCATCTAATCCTCCTCCATTACTTTTAGTGTTGGTTATAATAGAATCATCATTCTCAGAATCGTAAGTATGATCTTCAGTCATCATAAAGGAAGAAGGACTTTTTATAAAATCAGTTCCTTTTTTAGTGATTTTTATTACACCGTATTCCTCAATTTCTTTTCTTAAAAAACCAGCTACTAAAGCTTGGCGAATTAACGCCATCCAATATTTATCAGGATGTTTTTCTCCAATACCAAAAAAATCTTTATCCTCTGTTTTATGAGATTTTAACAAAGCATTTACTTTGCCAATTAAGATATTTACAACTTCTTTTGCTTTATATTTTTGAAAGGATTTTGTAACAACTTCTAAAACTATTTTAAGTTCCTCTTTTGCTTCCGATTTTTTCTTTGGATTTTTCACATTATCATCCATGGTAGCTCCTTCACCATTTACTTCATCAAATTCTTCTCCAAAATAATGTAACAAATATTTTCTACGAGACATAGAAGTTTCTGCATAGCCAACAACTTCTTGTAAAAGTGCGTTACCAATTTCTTGCTCTGCAATTGGTTTTCCTGCTAAAAATTTTTCTAATTTTTCAATATCTTTATATGCATAAAATGCTAAGCAGTAACCTTCTCCTCCATCACGCCCAGCTCTTCCGGTTTCTTGATAATAACTTTCTAAACTTTTAGGTATATCATGATGAATTACAAAACGAACATCTGGTTTGTCAATACCCATTCCAAAAGCAATAGTAGCTACAACAACATCAATATCTTCCATTAAAAACATATCTTGATGTTTGCTTCTGGTTTTAGCATCTAAACCTGCATGATATGGAACAGCCTTTATGCCATTAACTTGTAAAACCTGTGCAATTTCTTCAACTTTTTTTCTGCTTAAACAATAAATAATCCCAGATTTATTTTGATGCTTACGAATAAATTTAATAATATCAGACTCTATATTTTTTGTTTTCGGACGAACTTCATAAAATAAGTTTGGTCTGTTAAAAGATGCTTTAAACGCTTTTGGATTAGCTAATCCTAAGGTTTTAATGATGTCTTCCTGCACTTTTTCAGTTGCTGTAGCAGTTAAACCAATAATTGGCACATCATCTATTTGTTTAATTATATTCTTTAAATTCCGGTACTCAGGTCTAAAATCATGTCCCCATTCTGAAATACAATGTGCTTCATCAATAGCCACAAACGATATGTTTTGCTTTTTTAAAAAATCAACATATTCTTCTTTTATTAAGGATTCTGGAGCAACATATAATAGTTTAGTAATACCATTTTCAATATCGCTCATTACTTTACTAACCTCTGTTTTATTTAAAGAAGAGTTTAATACATGTGCAATTCCTTTATTTTCAGATATTCCTCTAATAGCATCCACTTGATTTTTCATTAAAGCTATTAATGGAGAAACTACAATAGCCGTACCATCTTGTACCAAAGCAGGTAATTGGTAACATAATGATTTTCCGCCACCTGTGGGCATTACCACAAAAGTGTTGTTTTTGTTTAAAATACTTCTTATTACTTTTTCTTGTAAGCCTTTGAATTTATCAAATCCAAAATATTTTTTTAAAGCGCCGTTTAAATCTAAATCCGAACTATTCATTTTTACTTTAAAAATTATTTTACCAGCTAACTACGTTAGTCAGTTAGTGTTTTTAATTCCTTTTACAGTTAGTTTTAACTTTTTTCATAGTTTATTCAAATATCTAATTAAATAAATTTATTTTTGTTTGCTATTTAAAGGTATAACATTTTTTTAATTCAAAAACATAATCTTTTGAAAAATAAAAATTCAATTATTGAAAATGCTAAACTAACTATTCTTAACGAAAGTAAAGCAATTGCGAATTTAGTAAATTTTTTAAATGACGATTTTAAAAATGCAGTAAATTTTATTTATAACTCTAAAGGCAGGGTTATTGTTACTGGAATTGGGAAAAGCGCTAATATAGCTACTAAAATTGTTGCAACCCTAAATTCAACAGGTACACCAGCAATATTTATGCACGCTGCGGACGCTATTCATGGGGATTTAGGAACTATTCAAAATGATGATGTGGTTATTTGTATTTCAAAAAGTGGTAACACTCCAGAAATAAAAGTTTTAGTTCCTTTAATTAAAAATTACGGTAATAAAATTATTGCAATTACAGGAAATATAGAGTCATTTTTAGGTACAAATGCCGATTATGTGTTAAATTCTTATGTAGAAAAAGAAGCTTGTCCAAACAATTTAGCACCAACTTCTAGCACAACTGCTCAATTAGTTATGGGAGATGCTTTAGCAATTTGTTTATTAGAACTTAAAAATTTTACCAGTAAAGATTTTGCAAAGTATCATCCAGGTGGCGCTTTAGGAAAAAAATTATATTTGCGAGTAAATGATTTAATAAATAAAAATGAATTACCAAAAGTAAGCCCTACTACTCCTATAAAAGATGTTATTATAGAAATCTCTAAAAAACGTTTGGGAACAACTGCTGTTATTGAAAGTAATAAAATTGTTGGTATTATTACTGATGGTGATTTAAGACGAATGTTAGAAACTAATAGCGATATTAGCCATTTAATTGCAAAAGATATTATGAGCAAAAACCCTAAAACTATTAAAAGTAATGAAATGGCCATAAATGCTTTAAAAATGCTAGAAGAAAATAATATAACCCAAATTTTAGTAGAAGACAATACTACTTTTGTTGGAGTTGTACATTTACACGATTTATTAAAAGAAGGAATATTTTAGGATGAAGAAAAAAAAACGTAAAAATACTAACGAAATGTCATTTTTAGACCACGTAGAAGAATTGCGTTGGCATTTAGTACGCTCTGCATTAGCAATTTTTGTATTTGGTATAATAGCTTTTTTAATGAAAGGCTTTATTTTTGACACCATAATATTTGCACCAAAAGACCCTAATTTTATAACCTATCGCTTTTTCTGTAGTGTATCTAAGTTTTTTGGAGCAGATGGTTTATGCATAACCGATATCCCTTTTAAGTTTCAAAGTTTAGCAATGGGTGAACAGTTTAGTGTTCATATCTGGACGTCTATAACTGCAGGAATTATATTGGCGTTTCCTTTTATTATATGGGAATTTTGGAAATTTATTAGTCCAGGATTATATGATAAAGAACGTAAAGGTGCCAAAACCTTTATTATAATCTCTTCCTTTTTATTTTTTATCGGAGTTTTATTTGGGTACTATATTATAACTCCTTTATCTGTTAACTTTTTAGGAAATTATTCTGTTAGTGATTTAGTAGAACGAAATATTAAAATAGGATCCTATATATCCTTAATGCGTTCTACAGTTTTGGCAAGTGGATTTATTTTTGAATTACCTATAGTAATGTATTTTTTAACTAAAATGGGTATAGTAACTCCTGATTTTTTAAGAACCTATAGAAAACATGCCTTAGTTGTTGTACTTTTATTAGCAGCAATAATAACTCCTCCAGATATTATTAGTCAGGTAATAGTAACTATACCAATTATGGGATTATATGAAATTAGTATTTTTATTTCAAAAGCGGTTCTAAAAAATGAACTAAAAAAGGAGAAAAGCAATGAATAAACAGCTTGAAGAATTTAATGCCTATCGAAAAAAAATGAATGATAAATTATTATCTCAAGATAATAAAGTTATCAAACGTATTTTTAATTTAGATACAAACACCTATCAAAAAGGTCATTTAGATGTTAAAACAAAAGAGCTCATGGGTTTAGTTGCTTCCACTGTTTTACGATGTGATGATTGTATAAAATATCATTTAGAAACGTGTTTTAAAGAAGGCGTTACTAAAGAAGAAGTTATGGAAAGTTTATCTATTGCAACTTTAGTTGGTGGAACTATTGTAATTCCACATCTACGAAGAGCATATGAGTTTTGGGAACTATTAGAAAATAGCACTAAATAAAAAATCACTTATGATTTTAAAAGCAGATAATATTAAAAAAAGATATGGTAGTAGATATGTAGTTAAAGGCATATCTTTAGAAGTAGAACAAGGTGAAATTGTTGGACTATTAGGTCCAAATGGAGCAGGAAAAACTACTTCTTTCTATATGATTGTTGGCATGATTAAGCCAAATGAAGGTCATATTATTTTAGATAATAAAGAAATTACTACTTACCCAATGTATAAAAGAGCCCAAGAAGGTGTTGGGTATTTAGCACAAGAAGCTTCGGTTTTTAGAAAATTATCTGTTGAAGATAATATTTTATCGGTATTACAATTCACAGATTTATCCGTAAATGAACAAAAGAAAAAATTAGAATCCCTAATTGATGAATTTAGTTTAGGACATGTTAGAAAAAATAGGGGCGATTTATTATCTGGTGGTGAACGTAGAAGAACTGAAATTGCCCGAGCATTAGCATCCGATCCAAAGTTTATTTTATTAGATGAACCTTTTGCAGGTGTTGATCCTATTGCTGTTGAAGATATTCAAAGTATTGTAGCACATTTAAAGGATAGAAACATTGGTATTTTAATTACGGATCATAACGTACAAGAAACCTTAGCTATTACGGATCGTACGTACTTAATGTTTGAAGGAGGTATTTTAAAAGAAGGAACTCCAAGTGAATTAGCTGAAGATGAAACCGTTAGACGCGTGTATTTAGGTAAAGACTTTGAGCTTAAAAAGAAAAAATTCTAAGCTTTTAATTTATACCTATTCTCTATTAAAGAAAGTAACACATACAATAAAATTATCATTGGTATTGCTATAAATTTTATAAGTACAATAAATAATATAGCTATTACAATAAAAAGAATTTTAATAAAATCTTTTTTCCAATCAAAATTTTTAAATTTTAAAGAAAATAACGGAATTTCAGCATTCATCAAATAAGCTAAAACCAGCGTTACACCAATTAAGAAACTGGTATTTTCAATTAACATGATTGAAAATTGGTTATTAGAATATTCCAAAATTAACGGAAAAGAAATTACTACCAAAGCTGCGGCAGGTGTTGGTAAACCTATAAATGAACTTGTTTGTCTTTCATCTAAATTAAATTTCGCCAACCTAAAAGCTGCTCCTAAAGTTATAATTAAGCCTATCAGTGAAATAAAAAGAGGTGTAGTAAAATAACTAAAATCTGGTTTTTCTAATAGTACAGAAAATTCCCAATGCTTGTTTTTTAATGAATTTAATAACAATTGCACCATTATAATCCCTGGAACTACCCCACTTGTAACTACATCTGCAAGCGAATCTAATTGTTTCCCTAATTCTCCTTGTACGTTTAATAAACGAGCCGTAAATCCATCAAAGAAATCAAAAAATATACCCAATAACACAAAATAAGCCGCTAAGGCTAAAGCATTGTTTGCTGCAAAGTAAACAGCAATACTTCCTGATAATAAGTTAAGTAAAGTAATAAAGTTTGGTACTTGTTTTTTCAAAGTCATTATTATAAATTTCAGTAAATTTAGTAAATGTTTTTTGTACTTTACCATAATATTTTAAGGAACGCTTATGCCAATAACTAAATCTAACTATACTCCAAATTTCATTTTTAAAAATAGGCATATAAATACCGCTTTTAAAACCCTAATATATAATCAGAATATAACTTACAATAGAAAAAGAATTAACACATCCGATAATGATTTTTTAGACCTTGATTTTTCTACAAACAACGCTGAAACTTGTGTAATTGCACTACACGGATTAGAAGGAAGTTCTAAATCAAAATATATTATATCTGCTATAAAATTTCTTAACGCTAATGGAATAGATGCTATTGCTGTTAATTTTAGAGGTTGCAGCGGAGAACCAAACAGTAAGCCATACTCCTATCACAGTGGAAAAACTGACGATTTAAATTTAGTTATAGATTATATTATAAAAAATTATACTTACAAAAATATATTTTTATTAGGCTACAGTATGGGTGGAAACATCCTTTTAAAATATTTAGGAGAGCGTGTAAATGTGAATTCTATAATAAAAGGAGGTGTTGCTTTTTCTGTTCCATGTGATTTAAAAGGATCGTCAGAAGCACTTAGTAATAAACAGAATAAACTTTATTTAAATCGATTTTTAAAAACGTTAAAAGATAAAGCCCTGGAAACTATAAATAAACATCCAGATTTAAATCTATCTAAAGAAAAAATTCTTAAATCCAAAAACTTTGAAGAGTTTGATGATGCTGTAACTGCTCCTTTATTTAATTTTAAAGATGCAAATGATTATTATTTAAAAAATAGTAGTATCAATTTTATTGAAAATATTAATACTTCCACACTAATAGTAAATGCTTTAGATGATACTTTTTTATCGGAAAGCTGTTATCCTTTTAAAATTTGTAAAAATAACAACCACGTTATGTTTGAAACCCCAAAATATGGTGGACATGTTGGGTTTAACACTTCAATTATACCTCACAAAAATACATGGAGTGAAGAGCGTATTTTACAATTTATTAACAGCATTTTATAGATTTAAAAGGTTTATTACTAAAGTTTTTTTACATTCGCTTATTAAAATTGATATCTTGAAAAAAAGTATTGTCCTTTTATTATTCCTATCCAATATAATAGTAGCACAAACTACCCGAAAATATTCTAATGAATTTTTAAATATTGGTGTAGATGCTGCTGCATTTGGTATGAGTAAAGCGGTAGTTGCAACCAGTAATGATGTTAATTCTGGATACTGGAACCCTGCGGGTTTAATTGGAATTGAAGACTATCAAGGTGCCTTAATGCATTCTGAATATTTTGCTGGTATTGGAAAATACGATTATGCAGGTTTTGCAATGCCAATAGATGGCCGAAGTGCACTTGGAATTTCAGTTATTAGATTTGGTGTAGATGATATTTTAAACACTACAGAACTTATTGATAATGAAGGGAATATAGATTACAACCGAATTAGTTTATTTTCTGCAGCAGATTATGCTTTAAATTTTAGCTACGCCAGACAATTAAATATAGAAAGTTTAAACATTGGTTTTAACACTAAAATTGTTCATAGAATAATTGGAAAATTTGCTTCTTCGTGGGGTTTTGGTTTTGATGCAGCACTTAATTATGAAAAAAATTCGTGGAAGTTTGGTTTAATGTTACGTGATATTACCACAACCTTTAATACTTGGAGCATAAATGCAACTGAATTTGAAAAAATTAAAAATGCAATTCCAGGACAAAATCAAGAATTACCAGAAACTACAGAATTAACATTACCTAAAGCACAATTAGGAATCGCCAGAAATTTTGCAATTACACGTGATGTCAGTTTACTTACGGAAATTGATTTAAATATGCGATTTACTAAAACTAATGACATATTTGCCAGCGATTTTGTAAGTATTAATCCTGCTTTTGGATTTCAAGTTTCCTACATTGATCTAGTTTTTTTAAGAGGTGGTATTGGTAATTTTCAAAACGAAACACAATTTGATGGCAGTAAACAATTAGTATTACAGCCCAATTTTGGAGTAGGTTTTAAATATAAAGGCATTCAAATAGACTACGCTTTAACTAACATAGCCAATGTTGGTAATGCGTTGTATTCTAATGTTTTTTCATTAAAAGTTGATTTTGATTATTTTAGATAATATGAAAAAAATATATTTATTTTTTCTGATTTTTTGTAGCGCTGTTTTTCAATTAAACGCACAAAAATTATCAGATAAAGCAACCGTTAGTGTTATTACTTGCGGACCTGGAAGTGAGTTATATTCTGCATTTGGACATAGTGCTTTTAGAGTTCAAGATCCTGTTTTTCAATTAGATAAAATTTATAACTATGGTACTTTTGATTTTAATGCTCCTAATTTTTATTTGAACTTTGCAAAAGGGAAACTAACGTATCAACTTTCTACTTCTAGCTTTATTCGATTTTTACGAGAATATAATTATGAAAACAGATGGGTAAAAGCGCAAGAATTAAATTTAACTCCTGCAGATGTTCAAAAAGTTTATGATTTTTTAGAAAATAACGCAAAACCTCAAAATAAATATTATCAGTACGATTTTTTCTACAATAATTGCGCAACTAAAATTGAAGATATCATTCAAAATATTTTAAAAGATAAAGTTCATTTTACAACTAATTACATTAAAACCAACAAAACACACCGCGATTTAATTGCAGATTATACTTCTAATTTTAAATGGGCAAAATTTGGAATTGACTTAGCTTTAGGTTCTGTAATTGATAAAAAAGCAAACAAAAAAGATTATAATTTTTTACCCGATTACATTTTTAAAACGTTTGAAAATGCAACTATTACAACAGAGAATAATCAAACTAAGCCTTTAGTAGAAAAAGAAACCACTGTTTTATCCTCAAAAAAAACAATACAACACTACTCTTTATTCTCACCTGCAAACATAATATTTATACTAAGTTTACTTATAGCTTTTATAACTTACAGCGATTTTAAAAAGAATAAACGGACTAAAATTATTGATTTTTTATTGTATTTTATTACAGGAATTATAGGAGTAATTGTTTTACTATTATGGTTTGCCACATCACATACAGCAACCTACAGAAATCTTAACTTTTTATGGGCTTTTGCTCCTAACTTTATAGTTGCTTTTATACTTTTAAAAAATAAAATGCCTAAATGGATAGTTATTTATAATAAACTTTTATTGTTATTTATTGCGCTAACTTTTAGTATCTGGTTGTTAAAAATACAAGTGTTTAATTTAGCTATTATTCCTTTTCTACTTGTTTTAAGTATTAGATATTCCTATTTGATTAAATTTAGAAATACAACTTATTAACCTGTAATGACGTTTTATTTTGAAACAGATTGCTTCATTTCACTACGTTACATTCGCAATGACGAGCACAAACATTTCTCATCACTCCTGTAATTTTTTTTATCTCAAACTCAGATTATTACCAACTAAGTTCCCCTAAAAAATAGAATAGTACTAATAGTTTTCATAATAATTTTAAAGTCCATAGTTAAGTTTCGTTCTCTGATATAATACAAATCATAAAGCAGTTTTTTATGCTGATCCTCTACAGTATTTGCATAAGGATGCATTACTTGTGCCCAACCTGTCAAACCAGGTTTAATAACATGTCTTAAGGCGTAAAAGGGCAATTCTTTACCTAATTTTTCTGCAAATTCTCTGCGTTCAGGTCGAGGGCCAATAAGGCTCATATCATTTTTTAGTACATTTATAAACTGTGGCACTTCATCAATTCTAGATTTTCTTAAAATTTTCCCAAAAGGAGTTATTCTTTCATCATTTTTTTCTGCCCAAACTGCTCCATTTTTCTCTGAATCAGAAACCATAGTTCTAAATTTTACTATAACAAAATCTTTTCCTTTTTTACCAACTCTTTGTTGTTTATAAAACAGTTTCCCTTTATTTCCAACCAAATTTCCTAAAAAAATTAAAGGTGTTAAAAGCATTAAAACTATAATTCCAACTAATGAAAATATAATATCTAAAAAACGCATAAATGCCAGATATAAATTATTTTGATGGCTTTTACTAAATGTAAAATTATTATAAAAATCTTCGGATAAATGATCTTCGGATATTCTACTTGTTTCTTCTTCAATAAAATCATCCACACTCCTAACTATCATCCCACTTTCAAATAATTCAATTAATTGTGTATTAATTTTATTATAATCTAAATTTAGTTTAGGTGAAGCAACAATAATTTCATTAACGTAATGCTCATTTACATAATTTTCTAAATTAATCAAATCAATATTAATGTATGGTATTTCTGCCTGTGGAAGTTGTTTGTTTGAAATATATCCAACAAAATGATTCGATTTTAAATCCATTTTATTCAAAAAAAGCAACTTTTCAACAGTTTCTGAATTTGCAATAATTAATATATTTTTAGAAAATCGTGGCGCAAAAATAAGTTTAATGTATAGCCATCTATTTAAAAAGATAGTTCCAAAAAGAACTAAAATAAAATAGGCAATCTGAATTCTGTTTTCTGGTAATTCAGGGGAAATAACTGGAGTAAATACATAAAAAATAGTTGTGAAAATTACAGTAATAAATAAACTTCGTAAGGTCAAATAAACATCACTAGCTATTTTTAATTGATACAGTTCAAAAATTTCTCCAAAAAAATTAATGTAAAATATTAATAGAAGTATCCAAGTCAAACTTTTTGGATTAGAGAATGTAAAATAAGGGTAATCAAAAAGACTAGTTAATACATAAAAACCAGCTAATACAAACACCAAATCCAAAACACGTAAATAAATTTTACGCTCTGAAATACTAAAATGAATTTTATTAGATTGGGGCATTAATAAAGTTTTAAATATTGGTTACTTTAATATTCAAAGTTAGGATATTTTTTTACATACCTATTTAAAGTTCAAATATTAAATGTTTTTATTTAAGAATTTTTTTTAAAAACAACTGTATAAAATAATATAACGATACCATTATATTTAAATTTTCAAATTTTCTATAAATTTTCCAATTATATTTAAGTAACTTGAATTTATTACTAGAAACGGACAGTTTTCTCTTCGTATAAATTGCCAAAGGCTCTTTTAAACTATAAGCTATTATACCTTTTTTAGTTATGTTTAACCATAAAGCCCAATCTTGTCTTTTCTTTATATTTGGAAAATATACTTTACCCAACTTTTCTGTAGAATACATTGCAGTTAAACAACCTATATAATTATTGGTAAGCAAATTTTTATAAGTAACTTGTTTTTTTGCTCGTACCAATTTTAGATTTTCACTGTCTTCATTCACTGAAAAATAAGAAGTAAACGACAAAGGAATTTGTTTTGACTCCATAAAATTTAATTGTAGTTCTAATTTTTCGGTAAGCCAACGATCATCTCCATCTAAAAAAGCAATATATTTTCCTTTTGATAACTCTATCCCTTTATTCCGAGCTTTAGCAGGTCCAGAATTTACTTCCAGCTTAATAAGCTTTATTCTATCATCCTTTTCTAAAAACTTGTTTATAATGGTTATAGAATTATCTGTTGAGCAATCGTCTACAATAATTAATTCCCAGTTTTTATAAGTTTGGTTTTGAACACTAATAATAGTGTCTGCAATAAATTTTTCACAATTAAAACTTGGCGTTATTATAGATACTAATTTATTCATTCTATTTTTAAATAATTTCCGAAATAAAACTTTTCATTTTTTGCTTTTTGTTCGAATTTAGGTTTTGATTATCTAGAATATTAAATGTTATATCCTGCTTAAAATGTTTTTTAGTTTCTTTTTCTAACAATAACTTAGCGTTTCCGTCTAAAACTTCTTCTATTTTGAAAATTAATTCCCCTTTTATTTTTTGAACCACTTGATAGGTTAAAAATAATGAATATTTAATCCCTAAATTCTTAAAAATGTAATAGATATACAAACTTGGATAGTTATTTTTATACCCATAAATTACAGAACCTACTCTTCCGGTAACTTCTTTTATAATTTGATGATGCATACCACAAGAGCACTTTTCCTCTTTTGGTGCTAACTTAATATAATCACCCAATTTATATCGTATTATAGGAAAAGAAGTCATTTGCAAATTAGTTACCACTATTTCGTTATCTATTTCTTCTACAATTACACCTTCCATATTTATATGCATATTGCCTTTTGTGCATTCAAAAGCTATAATACCTGTTTCTGCAGCGCCATATTCACTTATTATTTTTTTTCCAAACGCTTTTTCAACTTCACTTTGATAACTAGCCAAAATCTTTTCAGAAGTTCCTTTAATCATTTTTAAATGAAACTGTTTGGTTAACCCTTTTTTATTAATAAACTTTGCAACTTCATATATCATAGACGAATATCCATGCAAATAACTTGCCTTTTTAAGCTTTTTAATAAATTCAAATAAAGCTTTTTCTTCAAAACTAAATATTCTAAACCGATGTTGAATTTTATCTAATAAATTAAATTTTAAACGTTTAAATAAAGATAAATTATATCCCCAAAAGTAACCATTCAGTTCCCAAGGATTAACCTTATACCACGAATATCCTCTAAATATAGAAGCTCTATTAAAAGAATCAGCAGATTCTTCTCGCAAAAAATTTAAAGACTGCCCAGTGCTCCCAGAAGTATTCGCTTCAAAAACTTTGTCAAATTTAATATTGGTAAGTATAGCTGATTTATTTCTTAATACATCTGTTTTGGTTAAAATTGGTAATTTTTGAATACCTTCTAAGTTTATAATTTCAGACGGATTTATGCCAATTTCATCAAATCTTTTTTTATAATAATCCGATTGTTTATATGCTATTTTTACTAACTCCTGTAACTTTTTTAATTGATATTCATGAATAGTATCCAAAGACCAGTTTTCCGTCTTTTTTAGAAAATATAACCAATTTTCTAAAGATGGGTTTCTAAGCCTTTGTCCTATTTTAAATAGTAACTTATATAACATTTGTTAGTATTTTTACCCATTCTTTTACGATAATTTCACTGTCAAAAGCACTTGCTTTTTCCCTTGCTTTTAAGGATAATTCTCCAACTTTTATTGGATTTTGAAGTAGCTTTACAATAGCATCCGTCATTACTTTTGCGTTATCTGGCGCTACTAAAATTCCATTTATATTATTATCCATTAAATACGACAAACCTCCTACATTTGTAGAAACAATAGGAAAGCCTAATGCCATTGCCTCTATAATACTTACCGGCATATTATCCACATTTGTTGTATTTATAAAAACATCATAGTTTTTGGAAAGTAACTGCCAATCTTCTTTTTTTAGTACTCCAGTAAAAGTAATAGCATCTATTACATTTAATTTTTTAGCTAATTGTTTTGCTTTCTGCAAAGTACCATCCTTATCTGGTCCAACCATACATAATATAGCCATTGGATATTTTTCTTTTAATTTAGATAATACTCGTATTGCTAATAACGGATTGTAAGTAGCATCAAATGCCCTAACCCATAATAATTTTGGTTGTATATTTTCTCTTAACTTAAAACTATATTTTTTTAAATTAATGACATTGGGTATATAATAGGTTTTAAAATTTCGTTTATTAAATTCAAATTCTAAATACTTGGATGGACTAATATTTAAATAAGAATTATGGAATATTAATTTTGAAGAAATTGGAGATTTATCTAATCTATCGGGCAAATTACCTCCATGTAAAATTGGTATATAGTTCAACCTTAATATTCGTGCCAATTGAGACGTTACTAGTGCATAATAAAAATTTAAGGTACTAAAAGTATCTATAAGTATATAATCTACACTTTTTCTATGTTTTATAATAGTTATACACATAGCTATTAAACGCACAATTTTATTTTTCTTTGAAGAACTTTTTATTACTGTAAATCCATTAGAACCCAATAAACTACTTAAGGTTTCCATTGCAGAGTGGTATTTGCTTTTTTTAGCAAAATTATTCCCTATATAAACTAGTTTCTTCATCTTTGTTAAAAGTTATTAAACTAAGTCCGTAAATAAATCCAGGAAAAGCAATTCGCATAGCAGAATGGTTAATAGTCAAAAACCAAAATATAAAAAAAGACCCTAAAAAAGCGATAGCCAAATTAGATTGATTCATTATATTTTTTATGGGTACTATAATTAATAAAAATAAAATAACTAACCCTATAACGCCATGTTCACTTAACAATCTACTAACTTCATTATGTGATGCCGCATATCTATCTAATTTATCTAATCTATAAAATTTACTACCACCAACCCCTAATCCAAAAAAGGGGTAATCAAAAAAACCTTCTAAGTCCGTTTCAAAAATGGCGGCTCTACCAGTAGTAATATCGCTTTTTTCAACACCTGATGCATTTTTATTGGTATATCTTTTCATTAACATCCCTCCAGTTAAATTGGAAGTATATAGCATCAAGGAAATACCAAAAAACACAAACAAAGCTCCAAATTTTATCAAATTTTTCAATTTATTTTTAGTTTCCAGTATATATAAAAAAGTAAAAAATCCAATTGCTAAAAATGCAGTTACTATTCCTCCTCTAGAAAAAGTTAATAACCCTCTAAATATTAAATAAACTAAGAGAAAACTATCTATTATAAGTAAAGAGAATATTCTTTTTTTTAAAAATAAATGTACTGTAACAATAAAAATGCCTAAACCTAAAATAGTAGCAACCTGATTGGGCCCAAAGCCCCCAGATGCAGCAAAATTAGCTTCTCCTCCAAATCTAATATCTTTAATATCTGGCGTTTTAAAAAACAGATAACTTAGCATAGAAAGTATTGGTAATCCCATATAAAATAACATAGCCATCAATTTTTGTAAACTTATTTTTCGCTTATAAAAATAAATAGCGGAAACTCCTAATAAAATGGGGCCGCTTAAATTAAACGCAATTGCTTTCCGTATAGATTCATTAAAAGGTATATTTACAAAAGCTATTCCTATTAATAATAATAAAATATACACTAAATAAGTAACCGATATATGCTGCTTTTTACGTTCAACATATAAACCACTAACTAAAAATAACAATACTGCATATTTGGGAAGTTCATAAAAAATTAAACCTCCTGACATTCTAAATAATACTTCTGCCCCTACTAAATAAGCACTCCAGAGTATTGCTTCATTATTTGCATTTTTGGTTTTTATAATAAATAAGATACCTAATGCCACTATTAAGGTAGAATATACTTTTGTTACAATACTACTAAGCAATAAAACACCTAACACAAGATGAAGTATTGCTAAAATTAACCTACCGTATGAAGTATTACTATTCAATTATATATTTTAATTAATTTAGAAATATAGTTTTCTTTAGAAAATTTTGAAACAACCGTTTCAAATAATTTTTCTCCCATAATCTTTGCACTATTTTTATGTACTATCTGTTTTAAAATAGCTTCCTCTAACTGTTTCGAATTATTTGGAGGGACTACTAATCCATTGACCTCATCTGTAACCACATTTGAACAATCCCCTACATCAGTAACCACTACAGGTAACTTTGCCAATCCATATTCTAACAAAGCTACTGGTAAACCTTCTGATTTTGAAGATAATACCCCTATACTAACTTGGGATAATATAAAGGGTATATCTTGGCAATTTCCATACAAAAATATAGAATTAGTTAATTGGCATTCGCTAATAAAATATTTAATTTCATTAGAATAATTATCCTTTAAATCTACGCCAACTAAATGTAATGTCCACGCTGGATGCTTTTTTTGAATATTTTTAAATGCATTTAATAAATTAATATGATCTTTCTGTTCTCGTAAATTTGCTAAACAAATAATTCTTTTACCTTCTACTCCTTTTAAAAAAGTAACTTTTTGAAAATCAGAATTAAAATCAGCAAAATTAGAAAGTACATATACTTTTTTTACTCTTAAATTATGCATAGCCCATTTCTCTAATAATTGATTAACCGAAATTACGACATTAAACAAATTTGACATTATTTTTAAAAGAAACATATTTCTATCTTTCAAATTTTCACTATTCCCATAATGGTCGTGCCAAATAATTTTAACATTATAATAAACTAACTTTATTAAAACTGCAATAAAATACGAAGAGGAATGTGCATGAATTACAGATATTTGATTTTTTTTTATAAATTTCCTTAATCTTATAAAAGCTTTTATATCTAAAGATGTTTTTTTGTTTAAAAACAAATAACCAACGTCATTATTAATTTTTGCTATTAAATCTCCTTCTAAACGTGTGGCACATAAATACGATTCTACACCATTTTCTGCTAAACCATTAGCAATATTTACCGCCATCATTTCTGCTCCCCCAGGGTTTAGAGAATCTATAAGTTGTATGACTTTTAGTTTTTTATTCATAACTTACTCCCCTCTTGAGAGGGGTTAGGGGTGTGTTTTTCAAATTCAAAAATATAAAATTCTATTTCTTTAATTACATTTTCAATATCATTAAATACTTGTGCATCTTTAAATCTCAATATAGCAATTCCCAAGTCATTTAAACGCTTTTCTTTTTTTAAATCTTTATGAAACACTTCAGCTAACTCATGAGAATAACCATCTAGTTCAATTCCAAGTTCTAGTTCTGGACAATAAAAATCTAAAATATAATTATCTACTGGCTTTTGTCTTATGAATTTATAATTATACAGTTGCTTATTTTTTAATTTTAGCCAAAGTATTATTTCGGATTTAGTTGCATTATTTCGAAGCTTCTTAGCCAACTCTTTTAATTTAGGGTTGTATGGAATTATTTTTCTTTTTTTCAAAGCAATTATAAAGATATTTCACTAAACAAACATACTCAAATTTAAATTAGAACACACCCCTAACCCCTCTCAAGAGGGGAATTTATTAAAATTCTTCGACAAGCTCAGAATGACAATAATACACTCTTTATCTCTTTTTCAAACTTTTCTAATGTATATTGCCTTGACCATTTCATTGCTTCTTTTACTTGTTCTGCATATTTTTCGTTAGTTTTTAAATAATCTTCAATTACAGAAACAATTTCTTTTATTTCAGTATTTACTATTGTTCCTCTACTTCCATTACCTAACATATACGGAATGCAAGATACGTTACTGGAAATTGGTAAACAACCCCAAAACATAGCTTCTGCAATAACTTTTGGCCAGCCTTCTGATTTAGAAATAAAAAGTAAAAAATGTGCTTTTTTATAAGCATTTTTTACTTTATCCTTTGATGCATTTCCATGTAAAATTATCGTTTTGCTCAACTGATTTTGTTGTATGTACTGCTCAATATGAATACGTTCAATACCTTCTCCATACATATTTAATTGAACATTATATCCTTTCTTTTTTAATTCGTGTACAACCTTTACACTTAGCAAAGGTTGCTTTCCTTTGGTTAATGTACCTACAAATAGGAAATGAATGCAGTTATCAGCAAACCCTTCGACAAGCTCAGGGTGACTATTGTTTTCGTCATTGCGAGGAGTTGGCGGCGTGGCAATCTGTTCTTCCTCATTGTCAGTCTGAGCCTGTCGAAGACTTTTCGGTTTTTCTTGCAATTCATCATCCCCTTCAATAGACTCGGGTTTACTTTTATTTTCCTCATTGCGAGGAGTTGGCGGCGTGGCAATCTGTTTCTTATTAACTAGTTCCTCCTCAGAATAACTTGCCGTAAAAAAAGGTACAATGTTCTTACTTTGGTTGGGCCATTCTCCATACACTAATACTTTTGCATTTTTAGTTAAAAAAGTATTAGATACTATCCATTTTTGAAATCGATAACTTAAAGGTTGTATACTTTTAGGATCCCAATTACCTGCATACTTCACGGTTTTTGGTTTGTTAGGAAAAAATATTTGAACAATACATCCTAACAAGCCTATATTCCCTGGACAACGTAAATGAATATGATCTGCCCATTGCATCGCTTTATAAATTCTATAACATATTATAGGAATCTTAATAATACTTATTATACTAGATTGAATAGAAATAAAAGAAATAGCTTTAATTGGAAATATTGTAGGTTTTTTAGAGAAAGAAGAAAGTAATAATTTATCATTATAAGTTATTGGTGAAATAACACCTAATTCTTTTATGTGTTTAGACCATATATTCATTTCGTAAACATAGGGAGCGTATGAATAAAATTTATCTTCCTTTTTTAAAGTTGGTGCAAATGTAACAATCAAAAATTTCATTAAATATATCCTTTTGAACTGTTTTTAGAAATAGGAGATGCAGGAACTCCAACAACAACTTCATTTTCAAAAACATCACTGTTAACTAAAGAGCAAGCCCCTACTAGAACATTATTTTCTATTTTTATTTTACCAGTTATTACGGTATTTGCGCCAATATACACATTATCTCCTATTATTGGCACACCTCTTTTATCTCCAATCCCAGAAACACCAATAGTAACTCCTTGTGATATATTACAATTATTTCCAATGATAGTTTTAGCATTTAAAATAACTCCTCCAAAATGTCCAATATAAAAAGAATGCCCTATTTTAGCAGAACTAGGAATAGATATCCCTGTTACAATTTCAATACTCTTTTGATATAATAATAAAATCAATATTAAAATTTGTCTTAAAATAGGAATATGTATCTTTCTATAAATTACGTTTGCAATTCTATATTGAAGAATAGCCCAAAATCCTTGAGTTAAAAAAATTATGGATAAAAAACTTCCTCCATAATTTTTATATTTTTTATAATCAGATTTTATCAATTGAAAAAATGTCATCTTTTAAAGTATACTTCTATAAAATTGAATATTTTTTCCTACTAAAGTAATAATTTCAAATTGTTCCAAAACAGATTCTCCTGCATTTATTCCTAATTGAAATGCATTTTTTTTATCCTCTAAAAGTAAAATAATTTTTTCTGCAATATCGTTTGGATTATATGGATTACATTCTAAACCTGATACCTTATCCAAAATAATTTCTTTAAATGGCGGTATTGAGCTAAACACAATTGGTTTCTCCATAGCCATAGCTTCTACTACCGTTAATCCAAAAGATTCCATGTGAGACGGATATACACAAACTTGAGCTTTTGCCAAAATTGTAGGCATTTTATGGTAAGGTACAGCCCCATAAAATTTAATAGCTTTGGTGTCTTCCACAGGTATTATTGTTTTAATATAATTAATGTATGATTTTATATTAGAACTAGACCAATCTCTTCCAACCAAATGCAAGGTTGCATTTGGAATTTTATTTTTAATTATTGAAAAAGCTTCTACTAATTGTTTTACTCCTTTTTTTTCGCAGATAGTACCAACAAATACAATAGCGTTTGATTCTTGTTCAATTTTTGTTGTTTCTTTAAATTTAGTAAAATCGATAAAATTATAAATGGTTTTATACGATAGTTTAAAATTAAGAAGTTGCTTGGTAGTTTCTCCTACATAATTACTTACCGCAATTAACGCATCTGCTTTTCTAAACGACTGTTTTTCTTGAAATGCTCTCCAAAAAGCAGTTTTTTTGTTTAAAGTTATCGCAAAAAAATGATGTCCTCCATGCATTCGTATCACTTTTTTATACGAAGTTTTTTTAGGTAAAAAAGCAAAAGAAAGTTCAGAACCCTCAACAATATCTACAGCATGTATTTTGTTTATTTCTTTTATTTTTTTTTGAATTCTTAAAGAATTAAAAATAAACTTACCAAATTTAGCAGTAGATTGTTTTATTCTATAAATTTTTACGCCTTCATCTAATACCGTACCAACATTTTTATTGCTATTAGTTATTCCAATAACGGAAACATTAATGTCTTTTTTTACCAAGTTTCTTGCTAAATTTTGCACAAAGGTACCAATTCCGCCATGGGCCAAATCTTTATAAGGATATTCATTGGTTAAATAAACTATGTGCATGAGATTAATGTATTTGCAATATTTAATGAGGCTTCTTTTCTATGCTCTGCAATTTTATTCAACCAAACTTCATTATCTACCTTTGGATTATTAAAAGCAGTGTTTAATACCATTTTAATTTCATTTCTGGTATTTAACCAAACTACTGGATTTAAATTTACCATACTTTTAAAATGTTGAAATTTATAAATAGTTTCAATATTCCAAGTTTTTGAATTTACAGCATTATAATTTATATAAATAGCTGGTTTATTAAACATGGTAAAATCGTGTGCCATAGTTGATCCAACATTTATAACCGCATCACAATAAAAGGCTGTACTTACCAATAATTCCAAGTCGTTATACGTTGGATAAATAATTTGCCAATTATCTGTATCTTTTTTATCAAAATTCCATAAAGGAACAGCTTCCTTTATGATATTTGGATGTTTTAAAATAACACTTTTAAATCTACCTGAAACATCTACAGGTGCCCTTCTTAATAAAATTTGAATCTTTAGCTTTTCATTTCTAATTGCCTTTGCAATATCCTCCAAATAATTTGGATCAAAAGGTGAAGTTAACGTATCATCTCCCGAAAAGCAAATGATTTTTTTAGAAGCATCTAAGTTGTATTTAGAAAAGAATACTTCTTTGTTCATTACAAACTCCTCTTTACCATAAAACTCAAATTGTGGAGTTCCAGTTATGTTTATACAACTATTTTCAATTTCTGGGTAGTATAAATTTAATTCCTTTTTCATGTACTCTGACCAAACTATATATTTCTCTGTTCTCACCGAAAGCCTTGCCTTTGGTAAATTATCCCAAGAAAAAACAGCGCCAATAGTACTAATATTCAATTGTTTTGCAGCAGCTATTAAAGGCACTACTTGTATTGCTCGTTGATGCGTAGAAAAAACAACTTCTGGATTAATCGATTTTAAAAATGATTTTTGAAGCGTACAATCATTTTCAACTGCTTTTGAATATTTATTTTCAAATTTTAATATTCTTTTATATTTTTTTGAAATGTACTTACCAAGTATTTGAACTAATTTATAAAAAACTTTCTTTTTTAAATTACTTTTATTAGGATTCCAATTATTTAATATTGTGTTATTAGCTGTTATTTTTGTGTTGTAAATTAATCGAGCATAGCAAATAACCTCTCTCAAATATTTTTGATAATAAGATTCTTTATAAACTGGTAATTTATACGATTTAAACTTAGTTTTATGTACTTTATTAATTTCCTCAATAGCTTCAATAGAAACCGAATGCAATAAAATTATTTCACAATTTTTATGCTGTAAATGTTCTACCAATTCAGAATATAGATAATTTCTAATACCTGTTCCATCAGGAATAACAAAGCAAATTTTTTTCATTTAGCTATTTAAATCCTTAAACTGTTTTTGATGACTTATTTCCCAAAGTGTTTTTTTACGTAAAATTTCTATAAATTTTTGAGCAGAATTCCCTCCTCCAAAATTACTTTTAACTTCCATACTAGGAATTAATTCCACAGAATTAATTTGTTCGAGAATTTCGGTTTTTGAATAATTACCATTCAAAATAGTTTTACTCAAAACCCTGTTTTGTTGTCTAGTGCCAATATTTATGGTCGGTACGCCATAATATGGCGCTTCTCTAACTCCTGCACTTGAATTTCCAATTATGAAATTTGCATTTTTTAATAAGGTTAAAAAATATTCAAACCGTAAAGATGGTAAAACTCTGAAGTTTTTGTGAGTATTTAATTTTTGATATGCATCCACTATTTTTGAAGAACCTAAATCGTTATTTGGATAAATAACCACGTAATTTTTATTACTTTCTATAAGTGCCGAAACAAAATTTTCAGCATACGCTTCAATATGTTCAAATTCCGTAGTTACTGGATGAAACATAGCAATTGCATACGTTTTAAAAGTAATATCATAATAATCTTTTACTTCAGCAATAACAGGTAAATTACTAGAAAACATAATATCTACATCTGGTGATCCTATCTCAAAAATAGAGTTGGTAATTTCTCCCATTTGAAGCAACCTTTTTTCTGCTTCTTTATTAGATACAAAATGAATATGACTCAGTTTACTAACGGAATGACGTATCAATTCATCAATAGTCCCTGAAATTTCGCCTCCTTCTATGTGTGCAACTAAAATATTATTTAAACTTCCAACAATAGCTCCTGCCAAAGCTTCAACTCTATCGCCATGAACTACAATTAAATCCGGTTTTACTTTTTTAACATATGCTGAAAAACCTTCAATAGTTTTAGCTAAGGTTAGATCCATTGTTGTTTCATGCGTAAAGTTTTCAAAAGTGGAAATGTTTTTAAATCCTGCTTTTTCTACTTCTATTAAAGTGTACCCATATTGCCGTTGTAAATGCATCCCCGTTACAAAAATATGGGCTTCAAACGCTACATTGTTTTGAAGTATTTGTAACAAGGATTTTATTTTACCAAAATCTGCTCTAGTACCTGTTATGAATGCTATTTTTTTCATTATTTATTTACAGCCTCTCGACTGCGCTCGAGGTGACAACTACCTGTCATGTCGAGCGCAGTCGAGACACTTTTTATTTATATCATTAATATATGTCGAGCCCTTCTACTACTGCTCAGGACAGGCTCAAGTCGAGACATATTTACATTATTTTGACACTCTCTATTCGTCTCCTTCCTTTCTGTCAGGGTTGTATTTATAATGAGTCGCATTTCTACACTCTGAAAAACCCTGCAATTTATTAAAATCATCTGTAATTAAAGCCTCTTTTTTAGTTCTACTCCATTTTTTTAATTTCTTTTCAAACTCTATTGCTTGTTCTGGATTCGTAAACTCCTGATAATAAACTAGTGAAACAGGTCTTCTACTATAGGTATAGCTATTTTTATGTTTCCCCTCTGAATGCTCAAAAACCCTTTTATCTAGATCCGAAGTAATTCCAGTATAAATTGATTTATCATTGCATTGAAGCATGTATACGTAATAAAATTTCATAGCAGCTTTTTATTTTATATTTAAAATACTTCTCGACTAAGCTCGAAGTGACAATTCAACTTCAATGTCATGTCGAGCGCAGTCGAGACATTTTTATACTATTTCTTTATAATTACCTCTCGACTGTACTTCGACTCCGCTCTGCACAGGCTTCTCGAGGTGACAATTAGTTTCAAAATTATCATTTACTTATAAAATGTCATGTTAAACCCTTCGACTGCCGCTCAGGACAGGGTAAAGTTGAGACACTTCTATATTACTGAACATCTTCCCAACACAATTGTTCATCATATAAAATATCCCTTTTTGCTATTTTACCTAAAATAGAATTAAAATGCTCTGCCTTAATTTTACCTGTACCAGGACGTTTTACCCAAATATTTTTTTTAGTAAATTTTTCTCCTTTTTTAATATTTGCAATACTACAAACTGTTGCAAAAGCAAAATCAATAGTTACTTGTTCCTCTTTAGAAGGTGCTTTAGTTCCACCTCTCATCTGCCATATTTCCTTAGTACCTTTAATCAATTCTGAACATGCTTGCTCATCCATACTACAAACAATATCTGGTCCTGTACGTTCCATAGTATCTGTAAAATGACGTTCTAAAATGCTAGCTCCCAAAGCTACGGCTCCTAAACAAGCATTATTATTTAGCGTATGATCCGACAAACCATATACCTTATCTGAAAATGCTTTATGCATTTCTACCATTGCACCATAACGAACTAAATGAACTGGTGTAGGATACAAATTAGTAGTATGTAATAAAGCAACCGGAATTTTATGTTTATTAAAAATTGTGACTGCTTTTTTTACACTTTCTACAGTGTTCATTCCAGTACTTAAAATTACTGGTTTACCAAATGTTGCTATATGTTCTAATAATGGATAATTATTACATTCACCAGAACCTATTTTATAGGCTTTTACTTGCATGCGTTCTAATCTATCTGCAGCAGCTCTAGAAAAAGGAGTAGAAATAAATAACATTCCTTTGCTTTCCACATATTCTTTTAATTTAAGTTCATCTTCTTCATTTAAAGAACAATGCTTCATAATTTCATAAATAGATACTTCTGCATTTCCCGGAATAACACTTTTTGCTGCACTACTCATTTCATCTTCTACAATATGTGTTTGATGTTTAACCACTTCAACACCTGCTCGTTTAGCAGCATCTACTATTTCAAAAGCGGTTTTTAAAGAACCCTCATGATTAATTCCTATTTCAGCAATTACTAATGGTGGAAAATCTAACCCTATTTTTCTTCCTGCTATTTCTATATGTGGATTCATTTTCTATATCTTTTTTTTTCACTCCTTTTATTTAACGTCAGTTCGAATAGCAAAGCGTATCGAGAACTCATTTATAAAAAACACTTCTCGATACTATTTTCTTCTAAAATTACTCGAAGTGACGTTTCTTTGTTACTCGTCAGTTCGAGTGCGAAGCGTACCGAGAAACTTTAATGCATACATATTAATAGGATATTACCAAACTGTCCAACCTCCATCTATAATTAAATTATGTCCAATTACATGTGAACTAGCGTCAGATGCCAAATATATAATTCCTCCTCTTAATTCATTCTTATCACTCATTCTTCCAATAGGATTTAACTGATTAAACCTTTCTAAAAATAATTCATCTTGATTATCAAATATTCCTCCGGGTGTAATTGAATTTACACGAACTCCTCTACTCGCTAACCAAGTAGCTACATATTTAGTAAGCGCAACAACTCCATGTTTACTTACAGTATATGCTACTGGTTGAACAATACCTGTACCTGGATACATATTATGATTTGGACTAACAACTCCATATAAAGAGGCTATATTTATAATAGAGCCTTTTCCTTGTTTTAGCATTTGGCTCCCTACAGTTTGGCAACCTAAGAAAGACCCTGTCAAATTAACATTAATAATAGAGTTCCAATCCTCTAAAGAAAAATTCTCAAATGTTTTATCGAAAGCATTTGTTTTTGTTTTATTTGTATAACCAGCATTATTAATTAAAATATCTATTTTTTTATCCTTATTTATAATATAATCAATTACACTTAACCAATTATCTTTATCTGTAACATCTAATTTTACTACATCAATATTATCATAATGCAATTTATTAGCCTTTACTCTACACAATTCCTCATTTATGTCAGCCAAATATACTTTAGCTCCATGCGAGGCTAATGCTATCGCATGTTCTGATCCCAATAAACCAGCTCCTCCTGTAATCAATGCAGTTTTTCCGCTTAAATCAAATATGTTTTCAGTCATCATTTTTCATTAAAAATTCTACTAGTTTAAAATCAAATTCCGTATCAATATCTATTGCTAACTCCCTTTTAATTGGATATATTTTACAAGTAGCCTCAGACCAATGCTTATATTTAAATAAGGCTTCACGTTTAATTACATATACTGCGGGAGTTAAACTATAAACCTTAGGAGCATCCTGCCTACAAACAATAGGTTTTTGCATTTTTTTTACAATAACAAAAGTACCATCAACTTGCTCTTCCATCATATTAAAATAAGGGTTTCTCTCAGGTTCATAACCCGTAATAACAACATCAATATTTGTCTCTTTTGACAATTTTATGCAATCATCTATATGCTCAGGTAATCTTCTCGGTACTGTAACATCTAAATCCACTAAATAATTAATTCTTACACCATTTCTTTTTTCATACTCTAATACCAAATCTTTAAATACATCCCATTTTGATGCCTTATCACTAGCCAATTCAGTTGGCCTTTTATAAATTTTATTAGAGGATAAAAATTTTAATGATAAATCTAAAATTAATTTACTCTCCGATGAAATAACAATATCCTCTACTAATTTCGATTTTTTAGCACATTCAATAGTATATGACATCAGAGGTTTCCCCAATAAACTTCTATAATTTTTGCCTTTAACACTTTTAGACCCACCTCTCATACAAATACTTGCAACTATCATATACTCATAAATTTATTTTCAATATTTGATTGTTTTGAAATTTCTATCATTTTTAACGATTGTATTGCATCTTCAATGTTTGATAGCCTATTATCTTTTATTTCTGAGTTAGATTCAATAAATGCTTTTATTATTTCTATAAATCTATCATTTCTACTAATTTCTTTATATTCAAACTCCTTCCATATAACATCCTGATGTGTCATCCATTTAACTGTTGAGTCCTTATAATTCCAAATAATTGTTCCATTATTTCCTACAATTTTACATTGCCTTGATAATTCTTTTTGTAAATAATCTAAATAAATACTTCCAAAAATTCCAGATTTAGTTTGAACAATATTAAATGAAACATCCTCAGTTTCTATCTCTAAATTACTAATTTGATTGTTTTTGCCAAAAACTTTTATAATTGGTCCAAAAATCCAATTTACATAATCAAACTCATGAATTAAATCTAACATTACACCTCCTCCTAATTTTTTTTTAGCACTCATTCCTTTTCTATAGTCTTCATTTACTCTCCAATCTGGTAAAAACTGACCGACCTCTACTTGAAATGAACAAATATTCCCAATTACATTATTTTTTAATAACTCTTTTACCTTTATCAAACCCAAATCAAAATGTAAATCAAACCCAACACAGACATTTATATCCTTTAATTTTGAAATTTTTTCTATTTTAATTGCTTCATTAATATTTGTTGCAATTGGTTTTTCAATATACACATTAGGAATGTTCTCATTAGATATTTCAATAAAATTTTGATAATGCATTGAACTTGGGGTCGCTATAATTGCAAAATTAAAAGTATTTTTATTACAAGCTTCTTTAATACTAGTATAAACTTCTAAAAAAGGAAAATCAATTAATTTTTTCTTTTGTCTTCTAATTAAACAAATATCTCTATAGCCTAAATTAATTAAATTTCTTAGATGTCTCTTTCCAATTGAGCCTGATCCAATGATTAATATTTGATTTTTTTTATTCATAAACAACTCTACTTATCTTTATCTTTTTTATTCACATTTTTTAATTCTCCACAAACTGGTATGATTGCTATACTTTTTCTTTTGTTTACCATTAGTGTATTAAATTTAAAATACTTGTACTCCAATCTTTATAATCATAAATTTTGTTTGGAATATTTTTTAAATAAACATTTTCAAAATTATTGTCAGAATATTTTTTTATTTCCTCTTTAATTGTTTGCATCCAAGAATCTGGATTTGAAGGTTCTTTAACAAGACGCCCATACAATTCATTATTTAGAATTTCTTTCATTGGGTCAATATCTGAAGCTAAACAAGTTGTTCCGCATTTTAAAGCTTCCCCAAGTGTTAGACCAAATCCTTCATTACACTGTGTTGAAAACAAATAAAAATCGGCAAGCTGGTAATATTCTGGTAATTCATGGTTAGGTATTTTACCTAGCCAATTAACATTTTTAATTTCATTGGTTTTAGCTGCTCCTATAACCAATAATTCAATATTTTTAACTGTTTTCAATAGTTCAACCCACGCTTTTAAAATTATTGTTAAGCCTTTTTTTGGTCTATCTTGTGAAACCCATAAAAAAATTAACTTTTCAGCTGTAATATTTTTTTTCTTTTTAAGGATCACTTTTTCCTCTTGTTTAATACTAAAAAACTTTTTACCATCTATGCCATTATATATTTGAAAAACATGGCAAGTACCTTTTTCAATTTCTTTTTTTTGATAATTTATAGAAGAATTTGTTTGAACTATAAGAGTATCTATTACATTATAAAAAATATTTTTTTGAATTTCCGTAAAGTTGTAATTGTACCCACACATATGAAAAACTACCTTTATTTTGTTTCTCAATTTATTTTTATTTGCATAATAATTAATTGCAAATAAAATATTAGGATTGTCTATTATATGAATGGTAACACTTGTTGTAGAATTTATTATATTTTTGAGTGCAATCCAATATACTTTGTGTTTATAATATGGTATAAACTTCCCTATTTTGTAGGCTAAAAAGGAAGGTTCGTTAATAAATGAATATTTAACATTACTAATGATTTCAATACCTTCTGGAGCAATTATATAATCAAAAACAGTTGCATTTCCACGTATTAATTTAGTATAGCGATTTGTCCAGCTTGCTATTTCTGGATTAGGAATAGGAGCATTAGAAATAAAAACAGTTTTTGAAGCCATTTAATAATTGATTGCATTTAACCCTAATAATTGAAAATATATTTTTCTAACTCTTTTTATTTTAATAAATACAAAATATAGCATTTTACCAATCCATTGTCCAAATTTTGAAACTCTTTTAGATTTCATTTTTGTGACCTCTTCATTAAAATGGTTTTCGCATTTATTTGAATTCATCTCATTAAACAATACCGTCATCCATTCTTCTACCTTATTACCTAAGTGATAAGCTAAATTTTTGGTAGTAGCCAGTCTTAAATAACCAGTTTTATCATTAGGTATATCAATATACGTATTTTCACTACCTCCAACAATTTTAAAATTTGAAGGATAATTAGGTGCATTTCTAAAAATATCTGATTTCACTGTAGCCACAAAATGACCACATCCGACAACGGCATTAAATTTATTTTTGTTTTCTAGAGTTAAATATTTTTCTAAATGATTTTTAGTATACATTTTACGACCTATACTTTGTTCAAATTTAAGCATTCCTTCAGGATTTTTAACTTCCCTAAAATGAAAAGCTCCTTTTAAAAAGCCATAAAAATAAGTAGAATTCAAAAACGTTCCTCTGTATCCAATACTACTAGGTACAGGAGAAACCATACCTGCGTTTGGAAATTCTAAAAACACTTTTTCAACTTCTTGCTGCCAACCTTGAACAAACAAAACGTCAGCATCTGTAATTGTAATAAGTTTCTCTAAATTACTTTTTACAACAGCATTAATTGCATTTACTTTGCCTAAGTTTATTTTGGATTTCAGTAATTGGTCAATACAAAAATTTTCAGCGTATTTTTCTTCTAAATATACTGTTACTTCACTACAACAGTTATTGTTAACAATACTTACGCGAGTTTTAGAATGTATAGTTGCTAATAAACTTTCAATATTATATTTTAAAATTTGTAACCCATCTTTAAAATAATCTTCTTCTAAATTTGGAATATAAACTGGTATTATAACTCGGTGATATGAGTTAATTGATATTTCTTTATTTACCTTTTCAGGGTTTATTCCTACTCGCATAAAATTTGTAATCTATTAATGACTTAAAGGTCTAGTTGAAAAATTATTTCCTTTTTTAATTACTCCGTACATTTTTTCAAATTGAAGTTCTCCTTCTAACTCTTTATTCCATTTAACTAATATTTCTTTTTCTCCTTTTCGTCTTATATCATCTAAAAAAATAGATACATTTTTAGATAATTTATTTTTAATCATAGGTATAGCAGGATACCTTGAATATTTAGACAATCCTGTACTAGGTCCATCAACAACTACTAAATCAATGACAACATCTAAACTGTTAATTGCCTCCTTTACCGTTTTTAAATCATACCAATATTTATTATCATATTCTGTAAACTCTTTTTGATGATGTTCTTTTAATTCCCCTACTATAAGTTTAATTTTATCCTTGCAATTATATTTATCTAATTCTTTTGAAATAAATTTTTTCCACTCCAGATTATTATCAATGCTTAAAATTTTAGTTTCTAAATTGTTTACTTGTATAAAACGCGCTATAATTATTGAAGAAATACCTGAACCAAATTCCACAATTTGCTTTCGATCATTCAATAAAATGTCATTCAAAATATGTATAATAGTATAAGGATTTAATGAAAATGGCGTAAAAGGTAAGTACGAAAATTCAGGAAATAATTTTAAAATAATTTGCATTGCATAAGCATCATCATTACTTCGATGAAGCTTATCTATATAAATAGGTAATTGTAAAAACTTTTTGATTTTTAAAAACATTATTTAATTTTTTATTTCAATTAGCTTTTTAATACCATCTTCTGGTTTAATTATTTCTTTACCTAGAATATGTTTCATTTTAGTTATATCTGGGCATCTTCGGTTCATATCACCTTCTTTTAATGCTGGAAGGTGCACAATTTTAGATGTGCTATTAGTTAGATTAATTATTAATTCCGCTAATTCTAAAATGGTGTATTCAATATCATTACCAATATTAATTACATCATTAGTTGCTAAGTTATTTTCATGAATTTTTAAAATAGTATCTATATTATCATCAATGTAACAGAAAGTTCTAGTTTGCGATCCATCTCCATAAATAGTGATATTTTTATTTTTTAAAGCTAAATTAATAAACTTCGGAATTACAAAATCTTCACTCTGATTAGGACCATAAGTGTTAAAAAAACGAAATATGGTATAATCTAATCCAAATTCTTGTTGATACGATTTTAAATAAGCTTCTCCTACATTTTTTACAATGGCATACGGAAGCTTAGAATTTAAAGGTGTTGTGTGTTCATTTTGAGGAATTTCAAAAGGTTCACCATATACTTCTGAAGACGATGAAAAATAAACTTTTTTTACATTAGTATTTTTTGAAAGATTTAAGATATTTTCAAACCCTTTAATATCTTCCAATACCCATAAAGGATTTTTTAATGTTCTTTGCACTCCAACTACAGCAGCAAAATGAAATACATACTGAAAATGAAATGTGTGAAATATAGCGGAAATATCATTGTAATTATTTATGTTCCCTTTTATAAATATTACATTCTCTCTTTTTGGAATTTTTGAGATTTTCCCCGTCAATAAATTATCAACTACAATTATTTTATTGTTATCATTTTTAGATAGTTTCCAAACTAATGAACTTCCAATATTACCAGCTCCACCTGTTACTAATATATTAATCATGTTATTTATTTATTTATTTTCAAATTTACATCTATATTTTTAAACTAATCTACTTATGGTTTTAGTAGGTGTCAAATACTTTTCAAATAAATTTAATTTTATTTTATTTTCAGGATATACCAAGTTCCATCTTCTTAATGCAGATTTTGATAATAAATAAGCTATTCTATAATTTATTATTAAATTTTTTAATCCCATTTTTTGAAAATTTTTTAGCATTTTTTTTTCAATACCAATATATTTTACTTTTTGCAGTGATAGCCTTTCCTCATTATTATATTCCCTATAAAAAGCCAAAGGTTCATTAATATATAAAACTTTATGTCTATAAAACATCCGTTGATAAAAATCAATATCTTCACCTACTTTAATTGTTTCATCAAACATCAAATCTGATTTAAAAACTTTTTTTCTAATTAATGGTGTTGGAGATTTTACTACCCAAACTCCCAAAGCATTCCAAAAAACATATCCTGATCGCTTATGAATTTTATTAGGTGAAGCTCCAATAATTGTTCCTGTTGAAGTACCTTTTTCATCAACAACCAAAGCCGAAGAATGCACTAGGTCTATTGATGGATTCATTTTTAAGGCTTCAACCTGCTTTTGCAACTTGTCTTCTCTCCAAAAATCATCATCATCTAAAAATGCAATATATTCACCTTTTGCATTAAGTATACCATAATTTCTTGCTGATGAAAGCCCTCCATTCTTTTTATAAATATACCTAGTGTTTTTAAATTTATTACATATTTCTTGAGCATAGTTTACTTCTGATCCATCATCTACCACAATAATCTCCATATTAGTATAGGTCTGATTCACAACACTATCTAATGCCTGTTTTAAATAGGTTGGTCTATTATACGTTGGGATAATTACGCTAACTAATGGTATCTCCTGTTCCATTATATTTTCAACCTTTTTATAATTCTTTTTATAATTCTTTTTAAAATCCCCTTAAAACTGTTACGTTTAACCAATGAAAGTTCACGTTCTAATTGTAAAATCTTCATATAATCTTCATAATATATTCCGTAATATTTTTCAAAAACAGCTTCATCTTCTCTCTTTTTCAGTGTATTATATTCTTTTGCATTGCTCAAACCAGTTAAGTCGTAAATAGTTAAAGGATACTTTATATGGGTAAATTTAAATTTCCCACTTAAAAAACAGTTGATATAAAAGGCTCTATCTCCAACAATCTTATAAGTTTCATCATACAACCCCATTTCATCAAAAACAGAACGTTTAAAAAAGGTACTTTGGTGTGGTAACGATGATTTGATAAAAAATAAAGGGGTTAATACATCTGGGTATATTTTTTCTCCTTCATCAAATTTATAATCCCCATAAATAATATCACCTTTAAAATTCTCATGATTTATAAAATATTGTAATGCTATTTTTCCATTTAAAGCATCACCACTATTTAAAAATAATACATAATCTCCCTTCGCTTGCTTTATGCCTTTATTCATAGCATTGTATATACCTGTATCAGGTTCACTTATCCAATATGTTAAATTGCTTTGATATTTTTTTATAATTTCTAAACCTCCATCGGTTGAATCCCCATCAATAAGTATATATTCAAAATTTTTACATTGCTGATTAACAACACTTTCTATAGTTTTTTGTAAACCTATAGCATTGTTATAATTTATGGTAATAATTGATACTGAAATGTTATTCATTTACAATGGATTTGTACAAATTTAAATAATTTGTTGCTAACACTTTTTCAGAAAAATATTTTTGTGCTTTTAAAGATATTTCTAGATGATTAAATTCATTTTTATTTTCAATAAATTTTAAAATAGCTTCTTTAAAAGCTTCAATAGTAATTTCATCAACTAAATAACCATTCTCTCCATTAATAATAACTTCTGCCATCCCACCTATGTTACTTGAAATTACGGGTGTTCCACATAATAAAGACTCTACCATTGTATTGGGCAAATTATCCTCTCTACTGGGTAGTAAAAATGCATTAGATGCTGCATATACTTGTGCCATCTTATTCGGATTATTTATGCTACCTATATAATGAATATTTTTATGTCTATTTACTGGAGGATTCCCAATCGCTACAAATAATAGAGTATCAATAGCTAATTCCTTCATAATTCCTTCTATAATATCAAACCCTTTTCTAAAACTACCTATATCCAAACTTGCAAATAAAAAAATAATTTTATTCTTAGGTAATTTTAATTCTTCTCGAGCTTTATCAACATCGTATGACTTAAAAATACGTTCATCTGCCCCATTATAGATATGTTTATGTGAATAACATCCAAATAATTCACTTTTTTTAGACGCTTGCAATAGCCATTTAGAAGGTGTTATTATGGTATGAATGTATGCTTTTTGGTAGCTTTTCTTTTTAATGGAAATTATTTTTTTATTTAATGCTTTAAAATGATGCCTATTGCTTTCATCATCCTGTATATAATGGAAACAGCCTAAAAAAGGATTCATATCATGTAGTGTCCATACTATCGGTTTTTTACACTTTTTAAAGAATGTTGGATAATCTATAAAATCACCTATCCAGTGTAAATTAATAATATTGGCCTCTTTTATTAAAGAATGCTCATGAATACGATAGTCTGACGTTGGAAAAGTGGCTACTTCATAAGTGCCCTCTAAAAGTTCTAATTCTTTTCTGTTTTTTAAAATAGTTATTATCGGAATTATTTTATTTACGAGTCTTTTAAAAATTGAAAAACGCGGTTTGTCAACAACAACTACTGAGGGGGCATTTTCAATTTTATTCTTAACACAAAGTATCGTTGAATTTACTCCTTCATTTAGCAAGCCTAAATGCAAACGATATGCGGCAATACCTGCACCACCTGATGTACTATATATAATATGAACTACCTTCATTTTTTACCTGATAATAAATAATAAATTTGACGAGAAAAACCTCTTATGTAACGAATAAAATATGCTCTTGAATAGTCATAAAAAAGATAATCAATTAAAACTTTTTTTATTCCTATTATATAAAACATTGTAGTTTGCGTATTAACTTCATTCCAACTATGATCCCATAAATGAACTGCATAGCTTTTTGAAGTACAATAATTCTTATAATCTTCTTCTTTTTTTTGATAAGGTAACGAATAAAAATATTCCACATCTAAAATCACCTCCTTTTCATTTAAATTTTTAATAGCAAACAGCTCCTTAAAAGTATGTGTAATAACGGGTAATGAAAACTCATTAAACTCATGCGTATCATAAAACACAACCATTTCTTTTAATAGAGGATGCTTTTTTATGGCACCAAACAACCCAAAAGCAGGTCTGGTTTCAACTTCAAAACCTGTAAAAAAATTATAACTTAATAGATTTTCAATGGGTTTTAAAAGTAGCATATCGGTATCCATATAAACCCCTCCAAGTTCATACAACACTTTAGAGCGTATGCAATCTGCAACAAAGGCATATTTCTTTTTTCTTAATGCATTTTTATAAAATTTATTTTGATAGGGCTTGCTATTAGTCTCATTCCATTCTATAATCTCAAAATCAGGACAATATTGTTGCCAACTTTCTAAACATTGTTTAAAAAAATTTGATTTAGGCTTGTTTCCAAACCAGCAATAATGTATTTTTTTTGGAATCAAAATTCTATAATTTTTTCAGAGTTTTCCCTCTAAACACAAATAAAATAATTCTAAGAAATAAAGAATTTAATTTTTGAGCTAGTTTACTACTCTCTAATTCTTTTAACATTTTAAATCTGTTAGAATTTAACAATTTAGATCTAAAGGCTAATTGTTCATAATCACTAATAAAATTTGGAAATAAATTTTCTAAAACTAAAAGCCTTTCCATATCTATTATTTTTTTATTATTTTCATCACAAGAAATTCCATTAGTATCAAAAACAGAAACATCTATATTAATGTGCTTATATGTTTTATTAAATTTACATATAGCTTTTAAAAAAAACTCCCAATCTGAAACTATTTTTAAGTTTTCATTATAATTCCCTAATTCCTCAAATAATTCTTTTTTAATTAATGTAGCTGGATGTGGTAATGAGGTTTCATAAAAAAAACTAAATGATAATTTATCCGGATATTTTTGATAATCATGTACACCTTGATTAAGAAAAATTAAATCTCCATAGTAAATATCAAAATTATCTTTAAGGGTTTTAGAAATTTCTGTTAATACTAAATTATTACATAATTCATCTCCACTATTTAGAAATAATAAATACTTACCTGTTGAAATATTGATGCCTTTATTCATTGCATTATAAATACCATTATCAGGTTCACTTATAAAATAATCTATTTTTGATTGATATTTTTCTAATATTTTCTTACTATCATCTTCAGAATCCCCATCTATTATAATATACTCAAAATTTAAATAATCTTGATTAATAGTACTTTTAATAGTTCTTTCTAGGCCAAAACCATTATTGTAATTAATTGTTATAATTGAAATTTTGATCATAATAAATTATAAATTGATTAATTTAATAAAACTATTTGCAAAATCTTCTATGTTTTTTTTATAATTTATTGGTGTTATTATAGGAGAATTCTTTAAATATTTTTCAATAATTATGGCTAATTCTTTTTCATTATTTCTATCAAAAAAACAAACATTCTTGTCAATCTGTTCTTTATGAACCTTTAAATTAGATAAAATAATAAATTTATTTAAAGCAATGGCATCTTCAACAACAGTACTCCATCCTTCAAAAAGAGAAGGTTGTATAATAGCCACTGAATTTTTCATTAGACTTAATTGTTCTTCTCTCGGAATAAAACCTAAAAATTTAATATTATCCTCTAGGTTATTCTCTTTAATAAATAACTTTAGGGTTTCAAAATTTTCTGTGTTCCTATAATCATTTTCTTTTCCTGAAAATGCTATACAAACGTCAACACCTTTATTTTTTAACAATTTAATTGCTTTTAAAATTATAGCATGATTTTTATGAGCCCAAAATTGATTCGGAGAAAAAAAGTATTGTTGAGGTAAAGTATACTTTTCTAATAGTTTTTCAATAATTTGCTCACTAATATTTGGATGAACAACAGCAAAGTTTAATACAAACTGATTAGGTTTTGCATTTGGATACAGTCTGTTAAAATCATTTTGAGAATCTACACTACTAAATACTACTAAATCACAATTGCATACAACATTTTTTTGAAATGTTTTACGTTCAATAACTTCTTCTTCAGAAAAAAAATGAGGTAAATAATCTTCCTGAAAATCAGGAATCCAATATGTTTTTTTTACTTTTGAATAATTGAATTTTTTAAGTATAGAAGGATATACAAAATCTAACCTAGGTTGTATATGTCCTTTTTTAATTATTTTATAATTAAAAAATTTAAGTGTTATTTTGTTAATAATTCTATTTAAGATAGAATATTTTTTTATTTCTAATGGAATTTTAAAAAATTTAAGATATGGATATGCCGTTTCATTTTTAACTATATCAAAATTACCTATTGATTCCGATAAAATAGTAATGATTGGTTTGTCTTTATCAGGTAACGTATTTAAAGAATGAATTATATTCATAATATAATAGGCGCCAGCTATCCAATTCTCATTGTATGAAAAAATTAAACCTATTCGTTTTCTTTTAACCATGCTACATATCTCTTTAATCCTTCTTCAATACTAATTTTTTGTTGATAACCAATTTCCTTCAATTTAGAAATATCTGCTACCCAATTAGTTGGGTCTCCCACTTTAATTTTTCCATTAAACGCCAATTTTTTTTCGGGGCAAAATTCATTCATAAAAATTTGTGCAGCATTTGCAATAGTAGTTTCAATAGTATTGGCGACATTATAAATTGTGCCTTTAAATGTTGTATTTTGAATCACTAAATCTATAATTTGCATTAAATCATCAATATAAATAAAGTCTCTCGTTTCATTTCCCGTTCCATATAGAGAAATGGCATCACTTTTCAGCGATTTTTGATATAAATCCCAAAATAATTGTTTTTTTAATTTTGGACCATACGCTGAAAAAACACGCAAACTACATGTATTTAATCCGAAAAAATTATGATATTCTGTTAAGAGCAATTCGCTTTGTAGTTTATGAAAACCATACGGTGACAAGGGTTTACAAACGCTTTCCTCAATAATTGGTAAAACTTGCGGATTGCCATATACCGCTGCACTTGAAAAATTGATAAACTTACAATTGCTATTATAATCGCGTATCGCTACCAATATTTTTTGAACATTTACTACGTTCAATTCAAAATCTATTGTAGGGTTTTCAAATGAAAAGCCAACATGCGCTGAGCCAGAAGCATTGATACAAACATCAAATTTATTATCTCTGAATACTACAGTAAAATCAGGGTTTTGACGTTCTATTTTATAAAAATTAGTATCAGTAGATTCATTTACATCGGCTTGCCAAATATCATCATTTTTAGATTTAAAATAATCTACACAATGACTGCCTATAAAACCTTTTGAACCTATAATTAATATTTTCATTTTTTAATAGCGATATATGAATACATTCTCCCCGGAACTTTACGCTCATTTAAAGGATTGTATTTCTTTACTAATTTATATAAACTCCACATAAAAGGAAGTTTTGAAATAAAACCAATTCTATTTTGAATTCTTTTTTTCTGCTTATTTGTTTCAATTTCTTCCAAATTACGAATTGATTCCTTTGTTGTTGGAAAATAATTTAAAACACTATCATAATATTTTAATTCTTTCTTAATTTTTGCACCAGCATTTTCAATTGCGCTTCTATATTCATTAGGTGTAAAAGCATTTTCACCTCCATAGTACTTTTGTAATGGATGCTCATTTAAAAACCACTTTTTATCATTATTATCAAATATTACATGGTCTCTTATAGTTAATAATAACCCTTTGGGTTTTAAAACACGAACACATTCATACATGAATTTTTCTAAATCAACGGCATGATGCATTGCTTGTCTAACATAAACAATATCAAATGAGTTGCTAGGAAAATTAATATTTTCAGCAAATTCTTCAAATATTTCTATATTATTTAACTGTAATTTATCCTTAACTAACTTTATTGCACCTGCACCAACTGTATTACTTTTATCTGGCTCTACAGCGGTTACGGTATAGTTTTTTAAGGAAAAATTTATTGCACTTATACCATTACCACAACCAATATCTAAAATACTTTTGGCAGTTGGTTGGTGCTTATTTATAATATTTAAAGTTTCTGAAAATTCTTCACTTTTTTTAAAACGTTCTATATTTAATAATAAGTTCTCATCAAAATAAGCTTTTTCAACCAAATCATTAAATTCAGGTAAAGTTCTAATATATTGTATAGTTTCTTCCCAAGTCTTTTTATCTTTCATTCTCAGGGATTTCTCTAATAATTTTAGCAGGATTTCCTGCCACTATCGTCCAATCAGGAACATCTTTAGTAACCACACTTCCTGCTCCCACAATTGCTCCCTCACCTATGGTTAATCCTTTCAATATAATACTATTGAAACCAATCCAAGCCTTATCTTTAATCGTAATCTTCCCCTTTTTGACGTTGCTCCAATCTTTATAAGCTCCTATTTTATTTTCATCAAGTCCTTTTTTCCACTCCATAACATCATTTTTACGTTCTGACCAAATATGCGAATGGGAATTGTTATCTGTGACTGTACATCCCCAAGCGAACATAACATCATTGCCAATTTGAATTTCGTCTATACAAATAAATGTACCACCACCAATAAAAGTTCCATTACCAATAACTATCTTACCTTGCTCAATTTCAAAAATAAAATCACCACTAATCTGGCTGTTTTCTCCTATTTCGATATATTTTTTGTTTTCTAAAGGGTTTCTTACAGAAATTTTCATGTTTGAAATATTAGATGAATCAGGGCACAAAATAAATCTTGAATCAATATTAACTTTAATTGTTCTTTTTTTATTAACGAAAATATATTTCAATATTTTTTTTATCAATTTCATAAAATTTTCCAATTACAATCCGCAAATACACAACCGTAATCATTTCCACTATATAAATGTAATTCAGATCCTGTTTCCACAATCTCAAAAGACAAACATTCTTCTCTGTAATCAATCAATTCCACATTGGGCTTATGCAAGCCAAAAGTGAGTTTAAATTTATTAGGCACTAAAAAATTTATAGGTAATTTTACCAAAAATTCATGTAAACCTGCTTTGTCAATTTCCGATGCCAATTTTATTTCTGAAGTAAAAATAACCCTTTCGTTTCTATCAACCACTCTAAACCCAACATGCGCATTAAGGTGTTGTTCGGCTACTTTTACTTTTATCTTTATGGCAATGGGTTCATCAAAACCAAATTCGGTTCTATTTGTATTATTCTTATCTAAAAGATCAAGTTTTACAAACCCAGATTCTTCAACAGTTTCATTTATATAACTACCTATATAACCATCATATTGGTTGGATTGCAAATAATAATCTACCGCTTCATTAGTTCCACCTTCAAATACAACAACACCATTTTCTAAAACCAAACCTCTTGTACACAATTGCTTCACTGCTGCCATATTATGACTCACAAACAACACCGTTCGTCCTTCACCCTTACTAATATCTTGCATTTTACCAATGGCTTTTTTTTGGAACTCAGCATCCCCAACAGCTAATACTTCATCAATTACCAAAATATCAGGTTCTAAATGTGCTGCTACTGAAAATGCTAAACGTACAGTCATTCCACTACTGTAACGTTTTACAGGGGTGTCTATATAGCGTTCACAACCTGAGAATTCTATAATTTCATCAATTTTTGCATTAATTTCAGCTTTGGTCATTCCTAAAATGGCACCGTTTAAAAATATGTTTTCTCTACCTGTAAGTTCCGGATGAAAACCCGTGCCCACTTCTAATAAAGAAGCAATGCGTCCTTTAGACTTTATACTACCAGTTGTTGGTCCTGTAACTTTAGAAAGAATTTTTAATAAGGTAGATTTCCCAGCACCATTTTTACCAATAATACCAAGTACTTCACCCTTTTTTACTTCAAAATTAATATCTTTTAATGCCCAAACATAATCAGATGTACCTTTGGTAGCGCGGGCATTTACATCGCCTACTTTTAAAAAAGGGTCTTCTTTGCCACGTACTTTATGCCACCAACGGTTTAGGTCATGACTTATAGTACCTGTACCAACCTTACCTAGGCGGTATTGTTTAGATAAGTTTTCTATTTTTAAAATGGTATTACTCATGGTTTCTTTTCATTTTGCAATGTCGGTTTGTGTTTTTCCCTCTAACACACTTCGGTCCTTCGATAAAAACTCAAGACAGGCTCAACTCTGTGTAACAATTTGTTTTCACTTCTCTTGTCCGTCTGAGCTTGTCGAAGACTTTTCTTTATGCTTCTTTAAATACACTTCGACAGGCTTAGTGCGAAAACTTTAGTCCTGCCATTATAAGTAATGGCGCTCATTTTCATTATCTAATTAGTCTTATAAACCTAAAAAAGTAAAAATAGCATTTTTAATGTTTCCTAAAAAATTTTATACTTACTAAATTTATATTTTATACGTATTACTTTCTTATTTGTTAATTACTAATATGCTAGTTTATAATTAACCTTTTTAAGCGTAGTTCTCGATACTATTTTTTATCCAAAATCACTCGAACTGACGTTAAGTTGAAAATAATAATTTATAATACACAATGGTTTAGGAAATGTTTTTTATAAAAATCTTTATATTTTGTAAAGTTATTAACAAATACACTAGTGCTAACCCCCTATTTTTAGGTATTTTACATGAATTCATCCAAAAATCATACACCTGTAAAATATTTCATTTTTACAAGAGGTAAATTTGTGAACTTTTCAACAGAAAAGTGTTATTAAGTAATTTATTTAAAGCCAAAAATACATTTATTTACCCTTAATTTAGCAGTACACTCAAAGCGAGTGTCTTTGTTTTATTAATTTAAACACCTATAAATTATGAGTGTTAAATTCAAATCTGTGCAGCGCATTAATCCGCAAGACGTGACTGCACAAAAAAAGTTTTATGCACGTACAATTGCAGATGGTGCAACTGATTTGGACGAGTTGTCAAAGTTAGTAGCCTCACAATGTACTGTGAATAGAGCAGATTGTTATGCCGTATTATTAGCTTTAGAAGCTAATGTAATACGTGAATTAGAAAACGGACGTATTGTTCGTTTAGGAGAATTAGGTAGTTATCAATTGGGCGTTAGTGCTCAAGGTATGCTAACTGATGAAGAAGTGAATGCCACCACTATAAAAAAGGCACGTATTAATTTTAGACCTGGAGCAGGTTTAAAAGCCATGTTAAAAACATTGGTGTACAAAAAAGCCCAAAATCAATCCGCATAGATTTTGAGCTTAGCTTTGTTTCAAAAAACTCTGAATGTGAAAACATTCGGAGTTTTTTTCTTTGTTTATTAATTTACTTCAAAAATACTAGAAAGTTTATAACTAACAACTTTTATTTAAGGTATTTTGTTATTGTTTGTCAACAGGTGTTGTATGAAATCATTACAAATACTTATTTATAGTGCGTTTTTTACTTAACTGTGGCAATCTGCTCCTTAGTAACAGATTACTTCAATCGTGCTTCTTTGATAATGACGTACACATGTCCGTCTGAGCTTGTCGAAGACTTTTGTTGTATTAATTCATTATTCTTAGTTCCTGAAAAATACTTCGACAGGCTCAGTATGACTATTAATTAATGTAATACCATTACTATTTATTTTCCATAGTGATTTTTTATTCTCCGAGTTCCCTCTTTGGGAGTTAGGGGGCTTAAACCGTATCAATAAAGCTTTTTTCGGTTTTATTAAAAATAATTAAACCTACAAAAAATATAATTATAGTTATTACAGTAGCATAAATTATTCCGTTGGCATCTATTTTTCCATCATTTAAAAGCATTACTCTAGATGTTTCTATGATATGTGCCATTGGGTTATATTCCACAATCCATGAATATGCAGCTAACTTTTCTTTTATTAAGGAAATTGGATACATTACTGCAGAAACATACATTAATAATTGCACCCCAAAACCAACTAAAAAAGTTAAATCTCTGTATTTGGTTACCATAGATGAAATAATCATACCTAACCCCAAACCTAACATTGCCATTATAAGAATTAAAACCGGGTATAATAGCACTAAATTACTTGGGTGGATTGTCATTCCTTTAGCTACATAAAAAATATAAAAACCTATAAAAACAGCTAATTGAATTCCAAATTTTAATAAATTAGAAATAACAATAGACATTGGCATAATAATCCTTGGAAAATACACTTTTCCAAAAAGATTTGCATTCTTTTTAAAAGTATCTGAAGTAGCTGTTAAACATTCTTTGAAATAATTCCATGAGGTAACTCCGGCCAAATTGAATAAAAAAGGTGGAATATTACCTGTTTCTATACCTGCAACTTTGTTAAAAATTATTGTAAAAATTATAGATGTAAACAAAGGCTGTATTAAATACCATAGCGGACCTAAAATAGTTTGTTTGTATAACGTAACCACATCGCGTTTTACAAAAAGCATTAATAAATCACGGTACTTCCAAACTTCTTTTAAGTTTAAACTCAGTAATTTATTTTTTGGGGTTATTTCAAACAACCAATCTTCTTTATTTGGTATCTTTTTATTCATATTTTACTTACAACTTCTATAAACACTTCATAGGCACTCTGTGACAATTTGTTCTCATTTTCTCTTGTCAGTCTGAGCCTGTCGAAGACTTTTGTTGTATTATTTCATTATTCTTAGTTCCTGAAAAATACTTCGACAGGCTCAGTATGACAGCGTCATTTCTTTATTCGACCTAACGAAGTTTTGATAAAACTTTGGCTATCTGCTTCTTAATAACAGATTACTTCAGTCGTACCTCCTTCGTAATGACGTATACATTGACCGTCTGAGCTTGTAGAAAACTTTTTCTTCATACTCTTCTAAATATACTTCAACAGGCTCTCTGTGTCAATTTGTTTTCACTTTCTCTTGTCCGTCTGAGCTTGTCGAAGACTTTTTAATTTACGTTCAATTATATTAATTTAAATTTCAACATACGCCAAAAAGCAATTTGAAATAATTAGATAAATTAAACGGATGTAAATATAACGCATTACCCTAAATTGAAAAAAAATTATATACCTTAATTGGAGTTACGTATTGAATAATGAATCATTGGTAAGTAAGTTTACTTCCATTTATTATATTCTGCTTCACATTTTGTACTATGGCGCTAAAAATAAAACGTCATTGCGAACAAAGTGAAGCAATCTTTTACTTTGAACAGATTACAGTTAACTTTTTACTTTAATTTTTTTACTATATATCCCTCAAAAATTAAAATTATTTAAACTTAATTGTTCCAACTATTATTACTTCTATCTACGTCAGGCAATTTATGTTCAGGGTCTAATTCAACGGTTTTAATGGTGCTGTTACTATCTAACTTTAAAGTAAAATGTGAATCACGCTCCCAAATTTCTACAGGCAATTTTATGTTGTTAATTTTTCCGTTGCTTTCCGTAATACGTATTAAAACTGGCAATACTAATTTATTTTTGTTTTCCAGTTGTATTAGAGCACCTTGTTTTGGATCATTGTTTATATACTGAACATCCGTAACTGCCTGATCAAGGGTCCAGTTATTTAAAAACCAACCACGCCAAAACCATGCTAAATCTTCACCAGTACCATTTTCCATAGCTCTAAAAAAGTCGTACGGTGTAGGATGTTTAAATGCCCAGTTTGTTACATAATTTTTAAAAGCATAATCAAAACGTTGGGGATCTACTATTACTTCACGTAGTAAAACCAAACCAAATGCTGTTTTAAAATAAGAAACTGGATGGGTATCTTCACTTTTAAAATTATCAGCGGCTGTCATAATTACGGGAATTTCAGGCTTGGTCATTACAGCAATAATTTCATCTGCAGGATTACCACCTTTTGGAGCATATTCGCCATCGCGTTTTGGAGCATATTCGCCGTGGTTAAATTCGGCTTGCGTATAAATATCCATAAAGGTATTAAAACCTTCATCCATCCAAGCATATCGTCGTTCATTACTTCCCACAATCATTGGAAACCAATCATGCCCTATTTCATGTGCTATTATTCCATATAAATGTTTTGAAGTTACTTTCCAATAGTCAAAGGTAATTCCCGGAAATTCCATTCCACCTACTCTTCCTCCTACGTTAATAGCAACTGGATACGGATACACGAACCATTTATCTGAAAAAGATTCCACCGACTGTTTTAAATATTCCGTAGCCCTGCTCCAAGCAGTATCGCCTACACTTTCAACCGGATATACACTCATAGCTAACGCTGTTTTACCTTTCGGTAGATTTATTTTGGCAGCATCCCATACAAAGGCTGTAGAAGCTGCCCAAGCAACATCTCGGGTATTTTCCATTTTAAAATGCCATGTAACCTGCTCTAACGTTTTGTTTTTTGTTTTTTTAACCGATTTTTCTACCTCTTTAGGTGTTCTTATTACAACTGTTTTATCAGATTTTTTGGCAATTTCAAGTCTTGCAAGGTCTTGTTTATTTAACGTTTCTTTCGGATTTAATAATGAACCAGATCCCATTACTAACATTCCTTTTGGTAAGGTAACACTGTAATCAATTGTGCCGTAATCTAGGTAAAATTCTCCTGCGCCTAAAAAAGGTTTTGTATCCCATCCACGAATATCATCAAATACACACATTCGAGGATAAAAATAAGAGACTTCATAAATTTTTCCATTTTTAGTAGACAAAATAGCAGCCCTACCATCATTTTCGCCTAAAATATAATCGTAGTTAATTGCTATTTTTAGTTGCCCTTTTTTAGCTGTCAAATCAGTATTCAGTCGTATTTGCATGCGCGTATCACTAATAAGATAGTTAGCATCTACCCATTTATTTTCAATTAATATTTTAACATTTTTAATATGAAATCCCTTTTTACTTGTTTTTAACAACGATTCAGAATACGATGACGCAGCGGCTCTAGAGTCAGGTTTTGATATGTTTTGATCTAATTGCAACCATACAAAAGGCAATGCAACCGGACTATTATTACGATAATCAATCTCTACTTTTCCAGAAATAATATTTGTAGTAGTATCTAAAGCAACTTGAACCTTATAATTTGCTTGATTCTGCCAATAAGATTCACCAGGGGTTCCATCAGCACTGCGATACTGGTTGACTTGCGTATTGTAAAATAAGGAAGCAAATGCTTTTTGTGAGGTTGTTTGTTGTGAAAAAAGTGGTAAAGTATTTATCAAAAAAAAGGATACAATTAAAAGGGTATTTATTTTTTTCATGTATGATTGTTTAAATGGATTTCTTTATTACTATATACTACAAATCTAAAATAAAAATTCAGATTTCAATTTTAATTTTTCTTAGCTCTTTCATATTGCACAGGCCAGGTAATTTCTAATTCCAATTCAGATGCTGCTCGTAAAGGGAAATACGGATCACGCAATAATTCGCGTCCTAAAAATACCACATCTGCTCTATTTTCTGTAATAACACTGTTTGCTTCAACCGCTGTAGTAATTAAACCAACAGCTCCCGTTAAAATACCTGTAGATTTTTTAATATTTTCAGCAAATTCAACCTGATATAATGGCTTAACTGGAATTTTTACACCTGCTATATTTCCTGCAGTAGAACAGTCTATTAAATCAATAGTTTTTGATTTTAAAATTTCTGCTAATTTAATAGAATCCTCATTTGACCATCCTTCTGTGGACCATTCCGTTGCTGAAATTCTTACAAATAACGGATTTTCTTCCGGCCAAACTTTTCGAATACTTGCTATAACTTCTAATAAAAACCGAATTCTGTTTTCAAAACTTCCACCATAAATATCAGTCCGTTTATTACTTACGGGAGATAGAAATTCGTTAATTAAATAACCATGTGCTGCGTGTATTTCTATTATTTTAAATCCAGCTTCTTTGGTTCGCTTTGCGGCATCCTGAAAATATTGAATGGTTTTGTGAATATCCGAAATACTCATTTCTGTTGGAAGTGCATCTCCTTCCTGAAAAGGGATAGCGCTTGGTGCCACGCATTGCCAGCTAAGGTCTTGATCTTTTGTTGTGGCATCTTTCCAAGGACGTGAATGACTTGCCTTTCTTCCAGCATGTGCCAATTGAATTCCCGGAACAGAACCTTGTTGCTCCATAAAATGTGTAATTCGTTTTAAAAAAGGAATGTGCTCGTCTTTCCAAATACCTAAATCGTTAGGAGAAATTCTTCCTTCCGGACAAACAGCAGCTGCCTCCATAATTACTGCAGCAGATCCGCCTGTAGCCAAGCTCCCATAATGTACCAAATGCCAATCGTTAGCAAAACCATCTTCACTTGAATATTGACACATTGGTGAAACTAAAATTCTATTTTTAAGTTGAACATTTTTAATTTTTAATGGTGAAAATAAGTGTATCATGTTATTATTTTTAACTAAAATTAATTTATGTTTAAGATTATTCAATTTTTACAAAATTTTAAATAAATCCGACGGATGGTTTAGTATAAATTTTGCGCCATTTACAATCAATTCATTTTTATCTTTATACCCCCAAGTAACTCCAACTGCAAACATTCCTGCATTTGTTGCTGTTTGCATATCAATTCCGCTATCGCCTACAAATACTATCTCTTGTGGATTCATTCCAAATATTTCACTTATTTGTAAAGCAGTCTTTGGATTCGGTTTTTTGGTTTCTTCGCTGGTTAATCCAATAACGGTTTCAAAATTATAAGTAGGAAACAGTTCTGTAACTATTTTTTTTGTAAGATTATCTGCCTTATTGGATAGTATTGCCATTTTTAATTTTCGTAAAACTAACGCATCGAGCAAATTAATAATTCCGTTATATGGCTTTGTTTTATTGGTACAATTTGCAGCATAAATAGCAATCATTGCATCCCAGCATGTATCTATAAACGCCGAATCATTATTTTTGTTACCAATTGCTTTTTTTAACAAATCTCTTAGTCCACTTCCCAAAAACTGCTCATAGGTTTTTACGTTATGCATGGGGAAATTATTTTGTTTCAGCACAACATTCATAGCATCCGCAATATCTTCAACTGAATTTATAAGCGTACCATCTAAATCGAAAATTACACCTTTAAACTGATGCTCTTTATTTTTATTCATTTATAAATATGTATACTATCTTACTAAAGACAAATGAGCTCATCTAAAAACAACCATTTGGAGTTCTATTAAGCTTGTCGAAATATTTTAACTTACGGATAAAAAACTTCGACAAGCTCAGTTTGACAAAACAAATTCCTATTACTTTTTAGACAGCTTCATCTTTTCCTTATTTAATTTTCCTTGTCGTTCAACTCCAAATACTTATCTACAAATGCTTTAATGCCATCCTCCAATTTTGTTTCAGGCTTAAAATTTATATACTTAAATAGACTCTCCACATTTGCATAGGTACTTTGAACATCTCCTGGTTGCATTGGTTTAAAAACAATTTTTCCCTTTTTACCTAATGCTTTTTCAACAGCATGTACATAATCCATTAAAGCTACAGGACTATTATTACCTATGTTAAAAAGTTGGTACGCTTTGGAACTTTTAGAAGGTATTGGTTTTTTTTGGTTAAACTCTGGATTATTTTCTTTTGGAGGAAGCGGCAACAAGCGTTTTACACTTTCAACAATATCGCCTACATAAGTAAAATCTCTACTCATATTACCATTATTGAAAACTTCAAATTCTTTATCTTCCACCATAGCTTTTGTAAAAATATGTAAAGCCATATCTGGTCTTCCCCAAGGTCCGTAAACCGTAAAAAAACGTAATCCTGTACATGGAATATTATATAAATTTGCATAGGAATGCGCCATCATTTCATTAGCTTTTTTACTTGCAGCATACATTGCTAATGGATGATCGGTACAATTATCTTCTTTAAAAGGAATTTCTTCACTAAGTCCATAAACCGAACTTGAAGATGCAAAAACTAAATGTTCTACTGGATAAGCTCTACAACTCTCTAAAATATTTAAAAACCCGGTAATATTACTATCTACATACGAATGTGGATTTTTTAAAGAATACCTTACGCCTGCTTGTGCAGCTAAATTAACCACATAATTAAAATGCTGTTCCTTAAATAGTTGCTTTATATTTTCTAAATCGGTTAAATCTAATTTTATAAAAGCAATAGTATCGTTTTGTAATAATTTATTGTATGCTATTTTAGTAATATCAAACCCTAAATCCGTTAGCCTAGCTAATTTTAAATTAGGGTCGTAATAATCATTAATATTATCTAATCCAACTACTTCGTAATTTGACTTTACTAATAATTTTGCTAAATGATGACCAATAAAACCTGCCATTCCGGTAATTAATACCTTCTTCATTTGTATAATTTTATTTTTAGTTAGTTATTTAATATATTAACTATTCAATTCTGAATACTATAACAGTATTCAACATTCCATTTTAATCAAATGTCTGTCTCTGTCCGTTGAAGACTTTTTTAATTATAGATGTAATTATAATTTCATAAAATACACTTCGACAGGCTCAGTGTGACTATTAATTTCGTCATTGCGAATGAAATGAAGCAATCTGTTTCTTCAGGATAAAATTACCACGTCTTTATCATCCTTCATAACTACATTCAATCATTATTCTCACAAAAATAGAATTAAAATAAACAAACCTTATAAATATGTTGTAATTATTTTAGGATAGTAATATTAAAAATCAAATTATCGTGTTAAATTTGAACCACAAATTTATATACACAAATGAATAAACAATTAATAGAATGCGTTCCAAATATTAGTGAAGGACGCGATATGCATAAAATACAAGCAATTTCTAATGTTGTTGAAACTGTAGAAGGCGTAAAATTGTTAGATGTTGACCCTGGAAAGGCTACTAATAGAACCGTAATTACTTTTGTTGGAGAGCCAAAAAATGTAATTGAAGCAGCTTTTAGGCTAATTAAAAAAGCAGCTGAACTAATTGATATGAGTAAACACTCAGGAGAACATCCACGTTTTGGAGCTACCGATGTTTGTCCATTAGTTCCTATTGCAGGAATAACCATGGAAGAAACTGCTAAATACGCACACCAATTAGGGAAACGCATTGGAGAAGAGTTGGAAATTCCAGGATATTTTTACGAAAATGCTGCAACAGAAGAAAAAAGAAAAAATTTAGCTAGTTGTAGATCTGGAGAATATGAAGGTTTAAAAGAAAAATTAAGTAACGCGGATTGGAAACCAGATTTTGGTCCAGCAAATTTCAATGCATCTGTTAAAAAAACTGGAGCCATTGCAATTTCTGCTCGTGATTTTTTAATTGCCTATAATGTAAATTTAAACTCTACTTCTACTCGTAGAGCAAATGCTGTTGCTTTTGATATACGTGAAGCTGGTAGAATTAAACGAGAAGGAAATCCTTCCACAGGTAAAAAAGTACTCGATAAAAACGGAGAACCTGTTCGTATTCCAGGAAAACTAAAAGCAGTAAAAGGTATTGGCTGGTTTATTGAAGAATATGGAATTGCTCAAATATCCTATAATTTAACCAATATAAATATTACCTCTATGCATGTGGCTTTTGACGAAACCCTTAAAGCTGCTGATAAAAGAGGATTGCGTGTTACAGGCTCCGAATTAATTGGATTAATTCCTTTACAAGCAATGTTAGATGCTGCGGATTATTTCTTAAAAAAACAAGAACGTTCTTTAGGTGTTTCTGAAGCTGAAAAAATAAAAATAGCAGTAAAATCACTAGGATTAGATGATTTAAAACCTTTTAATCCTAATGAAAAAATAATTGAATATCTATTAAAAGAGGAATCTAAAAAACTAGTAGATTTAACCGTTACTGAATTTGCTGAAGAAACCGCTGGGGAATCTATGGCACCTGGTGGTGGTTCTATTTCCGCGTATGTTGGCGCTTTAGGAGTTTCGTTAGGAACTATGGTTGCTAACCTTTCAGCCCACAAACCTGGCTGGGACGATAAATGGGAATACTTTTCTGATTGGGCAGTAAAAGGGCAAAATTATAAAAATCAATTACTTTTTTTGGTAGATGAAGATACTAATGCTTTTAATAAAATTATTGAAGGGTTTAGAATGCCAAAAAAGACAGAAGAAGAAAAATTAACTAGAAAAAATGCCATTGAAACTGCAACTAAATATGCTACAGAAATTCCTTTTCAAGTAATGGAAACTTCTTATAATTCCATGGAAGTAATGAAAGAAATGGTTTATAATGGCTTACAAAATTCATTATCCGATGCTGGAGTAGGAATTTTATGCGCAAAAACTGCGGTAACTGGCGCTTATTTTAATGTACGTATAAATGCGAAAGATATAAAAGATAGAGATTTTGCAGAAAATATAATTAAAAAAGCTACGGATATATACCATAAAACCATCTTAATTGAAAAAGAAATTATGGAATATATAGATAGTAAAATGTAATCTATATAAAAGTCTTCGACAAGCTTCAAAAATTCTAAAAATTTAGTATTACTGAGCTTGTCGAAGTATATTATTACCTTGAATAATTAGGAGCTTCTTTAGTAATAGTAACATCGTGTGGATGACTTTCCATCATTCCGGCAGCTGTAATTTTAACAAATTTAGCCTCTTTTTGCGAAAGAATATCTTTAGCACCACAATACCCCATTCCAGCACGTAATCCTCCAACAAACTGATGCATGGTTTCAAATAATTCTCCTTTGTATGGAACTCTTCCTACAATTCCTTCTGGCACCAATTTTTTAATATCATCTTCTACATCTTGAAAATAACGGTCTTTAGAACCTTCTTTCATAGCCTCCACAGAACCCATCCCACGATAAGATTTAAATTTTCTTCCTTCAAAAATTATAGTTTCACCTGGAGATTCTTTTGTTCCTGCTAATAAAGAGCCTAACATAACAGAATCTGCTCCTGCTGCAATAGCTTTTGGAATATCACCCGTATATCTTATTCCTCCATCTGCAATTACTGGTATTCCTGTATCTTTAATAGCATTAGAGACTTCAATAATAGCGGATAGTTGAGGATATCCAACTCCCGCAACTACACGAGTAGTACAAATAGATCCTGGCCCAATACCCACTTTTACGGCATCAGCTCCTGCTTCTACTAAATATTTTGCAGCATCACCAGTAGCAATATTACCAACAATTACATCAATTTGAGGAAATTCATTTTTAATTTCTTTTAAAACTCCAACCACACCTTTTGTATGTCCGTGAGCAGTATCAATAATTAAAGCATCTACACCTGCAGCAACTAATTTAGATGCTCTTTTAAGTGCATCACCTGTAACTCCAATTGCAGCTGCAACCCTTAAACGACCATATTGATCTTTATTTGCATTTGGGTTTTCACGAACTTTTATAATATCTCTATAAGTTATTAATCCTACTAGTTTATAGTTTTCATCTACAACAGGTAATTTTTCAATTTTATTATCTTGTAAAATGATTTCAGCTTGTTTTAAAGAAGTGCCAACAGAAACCGTTACTAAATTTTCAGAAGTCATTACTTCTTCAATTTTTCGAGCATTATTTTTTTCAAACCTTAAATCGCGATTGGTAATAATTCCGATTAGCTTTGTTTGAGAATCTACCACAGGAATTCCTCCAATGCTATATTTTCGCATTAAGTTTTTTGCATCACCAACAGTTCCGTCTTTAGTAATAGTAACTGGTTCAATTATCATACCTGATTCAGAACGTTTTACGGCTTTTACTTCTGCTGCCTGCTTTTTAATGGTCATGTTTTTATGTAAAACCCCAATACCACCACTACGAGCCATAGCAATTGCCATTTCAGATTCGGTAACTGTATCCATTGCTGCGGAAACAATAGGAACGTTTAAATCTATATTTTTACTAAATTTAGATTGAATGTTTACTTCTCTAGGAAGTACTTCTGAAAAGGCTGGAATTAATAAAACATCATCGTAAGTTAAACCTTCACCTACAAATTTTGAAGAATTGGAAATCATAATGCAATCAACTTTAAAATTAATTGCAGGCAAATTTACATGTTTTAATTGATTTTAACCTATTTATTTTTTAAGTGTTTTAAATAATGGATAATTACTTTTCTAATATCGTTTGCAGTTTCTGTTTTTTCAGGAGTATAAACACTTACAACTCCTTTATTTTCAGGAGTTAAAAACGGAATATCATATCCTTTTAATAAATAATCACTAAAAGCAACGGTATATATTTTAGTGTCTATTATTTTTTTATTATTTACTAACCAAGTTTTATTATCTGCATTATACGATGCTAAATAGCGTTGTAAATAAGCTCCTTTACCTGCATGCAGCCTTCCATACTCTAATACTTCTTTAAGTAAACTTCCGGTTAATTTAACTTTTAAAATACCTCCACCAAATGGCATTACTCTAAAAATATCAAAGCCAGTAATATCTCCTGATAATTGGTCGTCAATTCTAATAGATCCTCCATTAACAATTGCACAATCTACCTTGTTATCAAAAGCATAAGCCATAGATTTTGTAATGAGCTCTCCTAAATTTGTTTGTACGCTTCTAATTGGTGTATCTCTGCCATCTAAAGGAACATCAGTATGATAAAGCACCGCTCCTGGATTATCTAAAATTTTATTTAATTTTTCATTTAGAAATAAGCCCCATTTATCTACAATTTTTTTTACTTTTTCATCTGGCTTAATTTTATCATCTATGTTAACTAATGTAGAGTTTATAGTTACTTTTTTTGTTTTAGTATTATACGTTATTCTATGAACATAAACTGTTTTTGCGTTTGCATCGGCTTTAGTTACTTTTCCATTTCCAACAGGAATAGACATATTTACATGCTCATGACCTCCCATAATTAAAGGAACTTCAGGAAGCATTTTTAATATTTTTGTATCATCTTCTTTAGTAACATGAGTTAATCCAAAAACAATATTTGTGTTATTTTTTAATGAATTATATGCATTTTCAGCGGTTTTGTAAAAATCGTTATAAACAATATAATCTTTAGGATTTGCATTTACAGTTGCGCTAAAAAAACCTATTTTAATAGCTTTGCCATCTTTATTTTTAACCTCAAAAGTTACTGTTTTTGGAATGTCTTGCATTTTTCCATTCCGAAACGCTGAAAAAGAGGAAATGGTATCTCCTTTTTTATGCTTTAAATTGGTTGCAATCCATTGAAAATTAGATTCATTTAAACGGTCTTGTAGTTCATTTTCATTTAAATCAAACTCATGGTTTCCAAATGCTACCAAATCAAAATGCATAGCATTCATAACCTCAATCATTTGTTTTCCCTTAATTCGTTTTCCTTTATATTTAAGGGTTCCTAAAAGTGAAGGATTCAAAAAATCTCCAGCTAAAAACATATAGGTATTTGGATTTTCTTTCAACAGTTGCTTATGCAAAGTTTCCACTCTTGCCATACCTCCAACTTTTCCTCCTTCTAATGGTGCAATTTCATAAACATCATTTAATTGTAAAAAAGTAAATTTTATTTCGTTGTTTTGTTTTGTACAGCTTGTTGTAGACAAAAGCAAAAGACTTATTAATAAGTAGCCTAATTTTTTCATTTTTGTAGTTTAAAAGGCAAACTTAACTTTAATTACAATAATATAAAAGCAGATTATAGCTTAGTTTTTTAATTAACTATTTTTTTACAAAAAGTTGTTGGAAGATTAAAATTACTGCTAATGTGTAACTTAATGTCATTAAAATTCCTGAAAAAATAATGATATATTTTACCCAAGTAAAGCCTTTCCATAAAAAATAAATTCCTCCAAATGTTAATACTACAGAAACAAATGGCTCAAACATTAAAAAATGTTTGATTTTTTTATTAATAGAGGTAGTGGATAAAATTAAAGATATAAGAAAGAATATTACCGACATAGATAAAATATGATTATGTATAATGGTTAAAACCTCATGCTCACTTTTTTTGAATTTCATAATTTCAGCATTCTCATTATTTTCATTTCCTAAATATTGGGTTTCAATACCTGAAGGTTCCATAGATGTAGTTTTATTTATAAAACTTACTCCTCCATAAAATCCAATACTTAAAACAAAAATAAAAATTGCAATAACCATTTTTATCTCTTTAGGAAATATGTGTATTAATCCGTGTACTTGCATTAAATTATTTTTTTATGATGTAACATTGAAATGGTTTGCAGTAATTTTTCCATTTGAAAAGTAATAGATTTAGCCGAAATAGTTGCTCCTGAAATTCCAGCAATATCCTTTCCATACCTTAAGGAATTATCTACGCTTTTCCCAACAAATTGTTTTAACCATCGTTTACTGCTTATTTCTCCGCCTCTATCTTCTCGATAAACCAATATTTTTACTTTTTTTATAACCAAATTGGAATTAAAAATTACTAAAAAGTCAAAATAATCCACTTTTCCAAAAGCTTTACCTTGATAATAATAACCTAAATTTTTACCATCATTATTTATTTTTTTAAAATTTGAATCCGTAATTTTTATAGGTAATTCTTTATTTAAATCTTCTTGAACTTTAATTGATTCTATAGTGAAATTATCAATTACAAACGTGTTTTTAACTTCTTTATTTATAAGTTTATCTATTTTATTGATAGGCTTAAAAGCAACTAAAACAATTAAAAACATAATAAATAGTACTTCTTTTTTCATTTTTTATAATAGTAAAATAAAAAGAAGCAAATAATAAATGCTATCTGCTTCTTTAAAATAATTATTAAAACCAAATTGCTATACCTGCATTAAATTGTTTTGTGGTTTTACTTCCTGAAATAGCATTATTTACAAGTTGATAATCTGCTTTAAAAGCTGCTCCATTAGCTACTTTATAATTTAAACCAAACACTAACTCGTTTTTATCGTTTGCTAAGTTTTTAACTAAATTTCCTGCTGTTTTAGCCTGAGTATTGTACTTTTCGTAACGTAAAAATGGAGTTATTTTTTCTACTCCTTTTAAGTTAAAACTATAAGCGACTTCTCCATAAAAACCATTCATTTTAGAACCTAAATCACTACCTGTTAATGTATTATATTTTTCAGTATCGGATAACTTTGTGTGAATATATTGACTTCGAAATTCAAAATTTTGGTAACGATACCTTGTATCTAAACCAATCATAGCTATTCCAACAGTAGAATCTTCTATTGTAGTATCATCTGTTTGAGAACGTCCAAAATAACCTGATATTCCTAAACGCAAACCTTGAATACCATAAAAATCTATTTTTGTTGAGAAATTTGGAGAACTAACATTAGATTCTGCACCTTTTTGACGGCCTTTTCTTAAGCCATCCACACCTCGCAATAATCCAACTCCATTTTTATAAGAGCTAAATCCGTTAAATAAATATAATTGATATTTTATGGAAGCATTATATATATTACCATTTATGCCTAATCCTATTTCTCTCCAAGTTGTTGGAACAATATATTTATCTACATTAGGTCGTTCAACGCCATAGTATGTTGTTGGTTCATGGTATTCATTAATAATCCCCATTGGAACTAACATTAATCCAGCTAAAACATTTAAATTATTATGTACTTTATAAGAAATATATGCTTGCTCTACAAAAACCTCTTTAACATGTTCATATTCAATTTCCGTTAAAAAACTTACTTTATCATTAAATTTATATCCTAATAGCATTACTAATCGATGAACATCTAAATTTCCTGATTCTGATCCATCTGGTTCGTTATAATCTACTTGTGCATAACCTCCAATAGTAACACCAGATGTTGTAACATTTCCTAAAATCCGCTGTCCTGAATTTTGTTGTAAATTATTTGTTTTTGTTTGTGAATAGCTTGTTAATGAGATTAATATAGTTGCTATTGTAAATGTAATTTTTTTCATTTTAAATTATTATTTTTATTTAGACTTATTATAAATAAGAAACAAAAGTAACAAAGTCAATTTAAACTAAAAAATATTATTTATAATAGTTCTAAATAACATGATAAATGTCAGCAAACGAAAAGAATGAGTAAAGGTTAAAATATTTTTAGTGCTTCATTATAAGCACTCTCAAAAGCCATAGCTTTAATATTAGTAACAGCCTTTTTATGGTTAAAATAAGTAATTAACTTTTCAGTAGGCATATTACCTGTAAGTTCATCTTTAGCCATTGGGCAACCACCATAACCTTTAATTGCGCCATCAAACCTATTACAACCTGCTTTAAATGCCGCGTCAACTTTTTCGAACCAAGTAGTTGGTGTAGTGTGTAAATGTGCCCCAAACTCTATATTTGGATAAGATGGAATTAAATTAGAAAACAAATAATCAATAATTTTGGCATCAGAACTACCAATGGTATCGGATAAGGAAATAATTTTGACACCCATTTTAGCTAATTTTTCCGTCCAATTTGCAACAATTTCAACATTCCAAGGATCTCCATAAGGATTTCCAAATCCCATAGACAAATAAGCAACTACTTCCTTATTGGTTTTTGTTGCTATATTTAAAATTTCTTCTAAAATAATGGTAGACTGAGCAATTGTTTTTCCTGTATTACGCATTTGAAAATTTTCTGAAATTGAAAACGGGTAACCTAAATAATTTATCTCTTCAAATTTAGAAGCATCTTCTGCTCCACGAATATTCGCAATTATTGCTAAAAGTTTACTAGAAGTAGCACTTAAGTCTAATTTTGATAAAACTTCTGCGGTATCTTTCATTTGAGGGATAGCTTTTGGAGATACAAAACTTCCAAAATCAATAGTATCAAAACCAACACGTAATAAAGCATTTATATACTGAGCCTTAGCTTCTGTTGGAATAAAATGCGATTTTATTCCTTGCATAGCATCACGTGGGCACTCAATAATTTTTACTTTTTTCATGGTTGCTCAAATATACAAAACCAATTATGAAAATAATATAAAAAAAGCTATTGCAACAAAAATTAAAACCTTAAACCATTTTAAATTTTTTGGAAAAGTTTTATGACTTTTTAAATAATTGGATAATTGACCTGATATTATGGAAACCACGCTAAAAATCAGTAAAGCCTGAACCATAAAAATAAGACCTAAAACGTAAAATTGAATTACTGTATTTTGACTTGAACTGTATAAAAACCCAGGAAAAAAAGCTAAAAAGAAAATAGAAACTTTCGGATTAATTACATTCATTATAAACCCTCTTTTATAAAGTTTCCACGAATTAATTGTAGAAACATTCGCTTCTAATTCTATAACTTCTTTTTCTGTCATGGATTTGTAAGCCAAAAACAACAAATACAAAGCGCCAAATACTTTTAGTCCAAAAAACAAGCTCTCCGATTGTTTAATAAGCGCCGAAACTCCAAATGCTACTAAAGTTGTGTGAATTATTATTCCTGAAACTAAACCTAATGCGGTAATAATACCATGTTTTTTTCCGTTGGATATACTTTGCATTAACACATATAATATATCTGGTCCTGGCATTAAAGTTAGCAACATAGATACTCCAATAAATGATATAAGGATTTCGTAATTCATTTAATTATCTTCTAATATAGCTTTATTTATTTTTTTTATTAATGATGGACCTTCGTAAATAAATCCGGTATAAATTTGTATTAAATCTGCTCCAGCATTTAATTTTTCTAAAGCATCTTTTGCACTATGAATTCCTCCAACTCCAATAATAGCAAATGCTTTATTAGATTTGTTAGCTAAATAACGAATTACTTCTGTGCTTTTATCTTTTATTGGTTTTCCACTTAAACCTCCATAACCAATTGCATTTAACATTTCTTCAGAAGCTTTTAATCCATCTCTACTAATTGATGTGTTAGTTGCAATTACGCCTTCAATTTTTGTTTTATTTACAATTTCAATTACTTCATCTAATTGAATAGTATTTAAATCAGGCGCAATTTTTAATAAAATAGGTTTTTGTTTTTTTAATTTTGCACCTTCTTTTTGAATAGTAGTAATAAGTTCTACTAAATAATCTTTATCGGTTAATTTTGCATGACTTCCTACATTTGGGCAACTTACATTCAATACAAAATAATCTACATAATCATGTAGTTCGTTAAAACATTTTATATAATCATCGGTATAATTTTCAGGTAAAGTTGCAGTGTTTTTGCCAATATTTCCACCAATTATTACTTTGTTTTTATTTTTTTTTAGTTGTTTAACCGCAGTTTCTACTCCGTTATTATTAAAACCCATTCTATTAATAATACCTTCATCTTTTTTTAAACGAAATAATCTTTTTTTAGGATTTCCTAATTGAGGATTTGGGGTAACCGTACCAATTTCAATAAAACCAAAACCAAAATCAGCTAATTCATTATAAAGCGCTGCATTTTTATCAAAACCAGCAGCTAAACCAACTGGGTTTTTAAACGTAAGTCCAAATAATTTTCGTTCTAATTTAGGATTTTCAACGGCAAATAATTTTCTAACAAGTGCAGAAACTCCTAGAATTTTAAAACTAATTTTAATGAACGAAAAGGTGAAGTGATGAATCTTTTCAGGATCAAATAAAAAGAATAACGGACGAATAATGCTTTTATACATTGAATTTGGTTTATGCAAAAATAAAAAAAACCTTTAGATAAATCTAAAGGTTTAAAATAGTTGTTAACGTAAGGTTGCTCCTACATTTTTTTCAAAGGTTTGTTTAAACCTTTCCATTATTTTATCAATTTGTTTATCATTAAGTGTTTTATTTTCATCTTGCAAAATAAAACTTACTGCATACGATTTTTTTCCTTCTGGTAATTTATCTCCCTCATAAACATCAAATAAATCTACTTCTTTTAGCAAGTTTCGCTCAGCTTGATAAGCTAAATTATATATTTCATTAAACGTAACTTCTTTATCTAATAATAAAGCAAAATCTCTTTTAACCGATGGATATTTAGGTAAAAGTTTAACTTTCATAGTTGAAGAACCAACTAATTTTAAAACATTTTCCCAGTTAAAATCAGCAAATAAAACTTCTTGCTTAATGCCAAATTCTTTTAAAATATGTTTTTTAACTACACCTAAATCCACTAATTTAGTTTTACCTAAACTTAATGTTAATCCTTCAGAAAAAACATCGTTTTTAGTTGGTATAGGTTTTACATTATTAATTCCTAAACGAGATAAAATAGTAGTTACAACACCTTTTAAATAAAAGAAATTTGAATTTTTAGAAACAGCATTCCAACGTTCTTTATTAGCGGTACCTGAAACAAATAAAGTTACATGTTTTTGTTCTCTTTTTCCATTTTCAAATTGATGATACGTTTTACCAAATTCAAAAAATTTCAAAGATGTTCTTCTTCTGTTTACATTATACACTACGGATTCTAATCCGCTGAATAACAGTGATTGACGCATTACACCTAAATCACTACTTAAAGGGTTTAATATTTCAATATTATGTTCTTTTTTTAAGGATTCAGATAAAGAAACATAACTTTCTTTAGTAAGTGAATTTGCCATAGTTTCATAAAAACCAAGTGAAACTAGTTGATTTGAAATTAAGTTATTTATTTTAACTTCATCAAATTCATTGGCAGAAATAGACATATTTAATTTTGGAGAAAATTCAATATTATTATATCCATAAACACGCAATATTTCTTCAATTACATCAGCTTCTCTAGTAACATCTACTCTGTAAGATGGAATGGTTAATCCTAATCCACCTTCGGTAACACTATTAAATTTAATTTCTAATGAAGCTAAAATATTTTTAACCGTTTCTCTTGGAATTTCTACTCCAATTATACGATCCATTTTTTTGTAACTTAAAAAAACCTGATGATCTTCAATTTTGTTTGGATATAAATCTACTATCTCAGAAGATATTTTACCTCCAGCAATTTCAATTATTAAATTTGCAGCGCGTTTTAATGCATATTTTGTGAAATTTACATCAATTCCACGTTCAAACCTAAAAGATGCATCGGTATTTAATCCATGACGCTTGGCTGTTTTTCTAATAGAAACTGGATTAAAATAAGCGCTTTCTAAAAATATAGAAGTAGTATTATTGGTAACTCCAGAATCCATTCCTCCAAAAACTCCTGCAATACACATAGGCTCACTATTAGCATCACAAATCATTAAATCTTCTTCGTGTAATTTTCTTTCTACACCATCTAAAGTTGTAAATTTAGTTCCGTTTGGTAACGTTTTAACTAAAATTTTGTTTCCTTTAACTTTGGCTGCATCAAAAGCATGTAAAGGTTGACCCAATTCATGCAATACATAATTGGTTACATCTACTACATTATTAATTGGTGATAAACCTATTGCTTTAATTCTGTTTTGAAGCCATTCAGGAGAATCTTTTACTGTAATATCTGAAATAGTTACTCCTGCATATCTTGGAGCTTTTTCATTATTTTCAACTTCCACATCAAATTTTAAAGTTCTATCATCTACTCTAAAATCACTTACAGAAGGAGAAATTAACTCTATATAAATTTCTTTATGAGCTAAACCTGCACGTAAATCTCTTGCTGTTCCAAAATGGCTCATAGCATCCGCACGGTTTGGAGTTAATCCTATTTCAAAAACTTCATCAGCTTCAATATTAAAAACTTCTGCCGCATTAGTTCCTGCTACAATAGAATCCTCTAAAACTAAAATTCCTTCGTGGCTACTTCCTAAACCTAACTCGTCTTCAGCGCAAATCATTCCATGACTCTCTTCGCCTCTAATTTTGCTTTTTTTAATTTTAAATCCTTCGCCTTTTTCATCGTATAGCATAGTTCCAACTGTTGCTACAGGAACTGTTTGACCAGCTGCAACATTGGGTGCTCCACAAACAATTTGAACAGGAGTTCCATTTCCTAAATCAACGGTAGTTACTTTTAATCTGTCTGCATTTGGATGTTGTTCACAAGTAATTACTTTACCTACCACAATTCCTTTTAAACTTCCTTTTATAGATTCAACGCGTTCAATGCCTTCAACTTCAAGTCCCAAATCAGTTAACAATTCACCTGTTTTTTCTGCTTCCCAATCAATTTTTAAAAATTGTTTTAACCAATTGTATGATATTTTCATTCTATATTCTTTTTACAATTCGCAAAGATAAAAAATAGAATTCAGTTGTGTTAATAACAGCTGATTTTTTTAATCCTTTTCATTATATAAATTTATAATTATACTTTTTTTAACATTCAAATTCTATTTTAAATTGTAATATTAAAATATTATTTAATTACTTAACTAACTTCTTTAACATGAAAACTTTCAACTTTATTATTGGTGTTATTTCATTTGTAACACTCTCTTTTACAGGAAACAATGCTTTTGCACAATTAACTTTACCAAGAGTAAGTCAACAAGCTAGTGTATCTCAAAAAGTAGGTATAACTACTATAACCATTAATTACTCAAGACCAAGCGTTAAAGGAAGAGAAATATGGGGAAAATTAGTTCCTTATGGAAGGAAAAACTTAGGATTTGGCACAGCAAAAGAATCTCCTTGGCGAGCTGGAGCTAATGAGAATACAACTATTTCCTTTTCAGATGATGTTTCTATAGAAGGAAAACCTATTAAAGCTGGTATTTACGGATTACATATTGTTCCTTATGAAAATGGCGATGCAACCATTATTTTTTCTAATAATTCAACTGCTTGGGGAAGCTATTCTTACAACCCAAAAGAAGATGCGCTACGTGTTAATGTAAAAACAGAACCTATAAATAAGGAGGAATTACTTACTTATGATTTTAGTAAAGTTACACCAACTTCTACAACTGCAGCTTTAAAATGGAGCACCAAAGAAATTCCTTTTAAAATTGAAGTTCCAGTAACAAAAATTGTTATGAATAATATTAGAAAAGAACTTCAAAACTCACAGGGTTCTTCAAATAAAAGTTGGGTACAAGCAGCTAATTTTGCTTTAAATAATGGAGGCGATTTAAACGAAGCTTTAGATTGGATAAACAAAGCAATAAGTGGACAAATTTTTAGTAAGAAAACAGCAACTAATTTGTTAATTAAATCTAGAATTTTAGCCAAAATGGGAGAACAAGATGCTTCTATTAAAATTTTAGACGAAGCGTCATCTATGGCTAATAAACAACAATTAAGCGCTATGGGATATCAAATGTTAAATCAAAAACAAAACGATTTAGCTCTTAAATTTTTTAAGTTAAATGTTAAAAATAATCCTTCTGACCCAAACTGCTATGATAGTTTAGGGGAAGCATATAAAATTATTGGAAATAAAAAGAAAGCCATTAAAAATTTAAAAAAGGCATTAACCTTAAATCCTTCAGCTAAAGTAAAAGCTAATTCTGAAAAATTATTACGAGAATTGGGCGTAAAAATTTAAATTAATTTAAATGGGTTTTTAGAAATACTTTTTAGAAACCCATTTTTTAACTAATATTTGCCCAAATAGTATTATTTTTTGAAATTTCTTGGTAAGCAATATTAATAAATCTATTTGCAGGTTTTGTAAGAGTAGCATCTTTCTCTAATAAATCAATAGCAACCGTACGAGCTAATTTTAGTAAATGAGCATCTTTAACAATATCTGCAATTTTCATATTTAAAACGCCGCTTTGTTGCGTTCCCATTAAATTACCTGGTCCGCGCAACTTTAAATCTACTTCTGCTATTTTAAATCCATCACTAGTACTAACCATAGTGTCTAACCGAATTTTAGCTTCATTAGATAATTTAAAACTAGTCATTAAAATACAATAGCTTTGCTCTGCTCCTCGCCCAACTCTACCACGCAATTGATGCAATTGTGAAAGTCCAAAACGTTCCGCACTTTCTATAACCATAACACTTGCATTTGGTATGTTAACACCAACTTCTATTACAGTAGTTGCCACCATTATTTGAGTTTCACCTTTAATAAAACGTTGCATTTCAAAATCTTTATCCTCGGCTTTCATTTTTCCGTGAACAATACTAATTTGATACGTTGGTTTAGGAAAATCTCGAGAAATACTTTCGTAACCGTCCATTAAATCTTTATAATCCATAGCTTCAGATTCATTAATTAACGGATAAACTATGTAAACTTGTCTTCCTTTGGCTATTTCATCTTTTAAAAACTTAAAAACTGAAAGCCTATTTGCATCGTACCGATGCGCAGTTTTAACCTCTTTTCTTCCAGGAGGTAATTCATCAATTACAGAAATATCTAAATCACCATAAACACTCATCGCTAAAGTTCTAGGAATCGGAGTGGCAGTCATCACTAAGATATGTGGTGGCAATTCATTTTTTTTCCAAAGTTTTGAGCGTTGCGCAACACCAAATCGATGTTGTTCATCAATAATGGCAATTCCTAAATTTTTAAATTTTACTTTATCTTCAATTAAAGCATGAGTTCCTATTAAAATTTGTAAATCTCCAGATTCTAAATCGTTATGAATAATTTTTCGCTCTTTAGTTTTAGTAGAGCCTGTTAACAGTTTAACGGTTACATCCATTCCATTTAAAAGTTCTACAATGGAATTGTAATGTTGTGTTGCTAAAATTTCAGTTGGCGCCATTAGCGTTGCTTGATATTTATTATCTAAAGCAATTAACATTACTAATAAGGCCACGATAGTTTTACCGGAGCCTACATCGCCTTGTAATAAGCGATTCATTTGTGCATTTGAGCCAATATCTTTTCTAATTTCTTTTAATACTCTTTTTTGTGCATTTGTAAGCTCAAAAGGTAAGTTTTGCTTATAAAACGAATTAAAATATGTGCCAACTTTTTCAAAATTGAAGCCTTTTATTTTGGCTTTTCTTATCATTTTTCTTCTTATAAGTTGTAACTGAATAAAAAATAATTCTTCAAATTTTAATCGCTTTTGTGCTTGCGCTAATAATTCCTGAGTTTTTGGGAAATGAATATTAAATAATGCTTCGCTTTTTGATATTAACTGATTTGTTTTAATAATATCTTCGGATAAAGTTTCTCTAAATTCTGTTCCAACTTCTTGAAATAAGCTTTGTATAATTTTAGAAATAACTCTATTACTAATTCCTTTATTAGACAATTTTTCCGTAGAAGGATAAACTGGCTGCATTGCCGTTCGTAAGTTTTTTTTATACACTGTTGCTAACTCCATTTCTGGATGTGCCATAGAATAAAAACCATTAAAATAATTCGTTTTTCCGAAAATTACATACGGAATATTTAATTTTAAAGTGTCTTTTATCCATTTAACACCTCTAAACCAAATTAACTCCATAGTGCCGGTTTCGTCCATAAATGTTGCTACTAAACGGCTTCCTCTTTTTTGTTGTACTGTTTTTAACGAAGTTATTTTTCCCACTATTTGTATTTCAGCAGTATTTTGTTGCAGTTGATTTATTTTAACAAATTGAGTTCTATCTATATACCTAAACGGAAAAAAATTAATTAAATCCGAATAGGTATGTATCCCTAATTCCGTTTTTAGCAAGTCTGCTCTATTAGGTCCAACACCCTTTAAATACGTTATAGAAGTATGTAAATTAGTAATCACTTTAACATTTAAAAATACGAAGATACACTTTCAAATTACTAATTACAATTACAATTTAAGTACCAACAAATATTGTATCTTTGCACTCTTAATTTTTTTATATGAGATTACACAGAAATTTAGTATTTACAGTAATAGATTCCATAAAATTAATTTTTAATGAAGGAGAATATGCAGATAAAGTAGTTCAAAAAGCATTAAAAAGAGATGCCCGTTGGGGTGCAAGAGATAGAAAATTTGTTGCGGAAACTATTTATGAAATGGTAAGATGGAAACGTTTGTACAATGAAATTGCCGGAACAAAATCTCATTATTCTACGGAAAACGTATGGAAAAACTTTGCTGTATTTGCTGTTTTAAAAGGATACAATTTACCCGATTGGAATCAATTACAAGGAGTTCCTGAAAGAAGAATTAAAGGTAAATTTGATGAACTTCAAAAAATAAGAGTTTTTAAAGAATCTATTCCTGATTGGTTAGACGAATTAGGAGTTAAAGAATTAGGAGAAAACGTATGGAACGATGAAATTACAGCACTAAACAAACAAGCAGATGTAGTTTTACGAACAAATACTTTAAAAACCACAAAAGCAAATTTGCAAAAAAAATTAGCCGAAGAAGGTATTGAAACCATTTTTATTGATGGTTATACAGATGCTTTAAAACTAGTAGAAAGAGCTAATGTGTTTAGAACAAAATGTTTTAAAGAAGGTTTATTTGAAGTACAAGATGCATCTTCTCAATTAGTAGCTGATTTTTTAGAAGTAAAACCTGGAATGCGTGTAATTGACACCTGTGCTGGTGCTGGCGGTAAAACATTGCATTTAGCATCCTTAATGGAAAATAAAGGTCAAATTATAGCTTGTGATATTTACGAGAGTAAATTAAAAAGACTAAAAATTAGAACTAGAAGAGCCGGAGCTTTTAACATTACTACAAAAGTTATTGAAACTCCTAAAGTGATGAAAAAGATGAAAAATACTGCCGACAGAGTTTTAATTGATGCTCCTTGTAGTGGTATTGGAGTTTTAAAACGTAATCCGGATAGTAAATGGAAACTTCAACCTGAATTTGTAGAGAATATTAAAAAAACACAAGCTGAGATATTAGAAAGTTATGCTGCTTTGGTTAAAAATGGTGGACAATTAGTGTATGCAACTTGTTCTATTTTACCCTCTGAAAACGAAAATCAAGTGACAAACTTTTTAAAAAATCATCCTGAATTTGAATTTATAAAAGAAAATAAAGTTTCCGCATACAAATCTGGATTTGATGGCTTCTATATGGCATTATTAAAACGAATTAAATAAAAATCTACAATTAATATTTATTTCTTTATAATTTAATTTTATATCCTAAATTTGTGAACATTAAAAAAAACGAAATTTTCTACTAAACCTCATTTTATATGAAAAAACTATTACTCTTATTTTATTTTATATCATTTTCCATTTATAGTCAAATTCCAACAGGATATTATGACACCGCTACAGGAACAGGTTATACTTTAAAAACGCAACTTTTTAACATAATAAAAAATCACACAGATAATGGCTATAATGGCTTATGGTTAACTTACCAAACATCTGATATTGATAAATTTTATGAGAATGATGGTACAATTATGGATATTTATTCTGAAAATCCAACAGGTCCTGACCCATACAATTTTACAGTAACTACAAGTCAATGTGGTACCTATGCTGTAGAAGGCGATTGTTATAATAGAGAACATATAATTCCACAATCTATTTTTAACAAATCTGCTCCAATGGTATCTGATGCTCATTTTATTGTTCCTACAGATGGAAAAGTAAATGGTTATAGATCAAATTACCCGCATGGAATGGTTGGTACTCCTACTTACACTTCTCAAAATGGTTCTAAATTGGGTCCAGCTTTAAATTCAGGATATTCAGCAGGATATTCAGGAACAGTATTTGAACCTATTGATGAGTTCAAAGGTGATGTTGCAAGAATGTATTTTTATTTTGCTACTTGTTATCAAGATGTTATTAATACTTGGGGAGTATCTTATGCTATGTTTGATGGAAGTACTGATAAAGTATTTGCAGAACCCTTTTTAACTATATTAATGACTTGGAATAATCAAGATCCTGTAAGTGATCAAGAAAGAGCAAGAAATAATGCAATTTATGCTCGTCAAGGTAATCGAAATCCTTTTATTGATCATCCAGAATATGTTGCTCAAATTTGGAGTACAACTCCTGACACACAAGCTCCTACAGCACCAACAAGTTTAACAGCTACCAATATAACCAATACAACTGTAGACTTGAATTGGACAGCTTCAACAGATAATGTTGCTGTTACTTCTTATGATATTTATAAAGATGGTGCTTATTTTGCTACTTCTACTTCAAATACCTATACTGCAACTGGACTTACTCAAAATACTACATATAATTTTACTGTTTATGCAAAAGATGCAGCTGGTAATACTTCAACAGTAAGTAATACCGCTACATTTACAACAACTAATATAATTGATAATCAGGCTCCAACTGCTATTACAGATTTGACAGCTAGTAATACTACAAGTACAAGTACAGATTTAACTTGGACTGCATCTACGGATAATATTGGTGTTGCATCATATGAAGTTTATAAAGATGGTTTATTTTTAGCTTCTTCAGCTACTAATAGTTATAATGTAACTGGTTTAACAGAAAGTACAGCTTATAGTTTTACCGTTTATGCTAAAGATGCTGCTGGTAATACTGCAAACGTAAGTAATACTGCAAACATAACTACTTTGGCTGCTCCAATAAACAACACATGTGGTACTGAAACTTTTACTAATTTAGGCACAAGTTCTTCTAGTTACACTACTTATAGTTGGACAGGTGATAATGGTGTTCAATGGACTTCAACTGATTCTAGAAATGATCAAAATTTAGCTGGAGATAGAGCTATTACCATAAGAAATGGTTCTCTTACTTCTGGTAATGTTTCTGGAGGAGTATCTGAAGTGACTGTTACTACTCAACTAGTTTATAGCGGAAGTTCTGGAACTTTTAATTTAAGGATAAATGGAGCTATTGTTGGAACTATTCCTTATAGTTCAACCGTACAAACAACTACCGTAAATGGATTTAATATATCAGGAAATATCTCAATTTCTCTAACTGATAACAGTAGTACTTCTAATAGAGTTATGTTTGATAATTTAAGCTGGAATTGTTATAACTCAACATTATCAAACACAAAATTTGTAGCGGATTTATTTAATGTATATCCAAACCCAAGTACAAATAACAGCTTATCTATTTCTATAAAAAATAATACAGAACTAAAAGGTGTTCAATTATACAATACATTAGGGCAATTAATAATTGATATTAAAAAACCAAAAATTATACAAAATAGAATTTATATAAAAAATATTCCATCAGGAATTTATATTATAAAGGCTTTTAACGACAAAATGAACTCTACGAAAAGAGTAATAATTCAATAAATAAAAAAAGCGGCTTAAAATAAGCCGCTTTTTTTTATTCAATAATTGAAACTCCATTTAAATCGGTAGTAAGTACATCACTCATATAATTTAAAAAAGGGCGCAAGGCTTTAAAAGAATTATCCACTTCGTCTAAAAAATTAGGAGATAATACTTCTGCATCTGAAAAATTACGAACGGCTATAAATTGTTTCATCCGAATTAAATCTATATCCGAATGCGCTTTATCAAAACCTCTAGGAGCGGTTTTTAAAGAATCCCCTTTTAAATTTCCAAAATACTTTTTGAAATTCGGTTCATCTATTACTTTTCGAATTTCAACGGCATCCATTTCAAATTCTTTACGAATACGAAATAAATCTTCTTTATTTGGTTCCCAAAATCCACCTGCTAAAAAACTATTGTTTGGACTGATTTGTAGATAATAACCACCTCTTCTACTTTTTGAAGCGCGAACAAAATGACCTGAAAAATGTGTTTTATAGGGTTCTTTATTTTTTGAAAAACGAACATCTCTATAAATACGAAACATTTTTAAACTTTCAATACTATCGTGTTTTTTGAAATTTTCTAAAATCTCTTGAAAAAAAGTTTCTACTTTTTGTTTTTCAGCCAGAAATTCAGATTTATGAGCCGCAAACCATTCGCGATTATTATTTTCCTTAAGTTCCCTTAAAAATTTAAAAGAAGAATTTGAAATTAAAGTCATTTTAAAAATAGTTTTGTTTGTAAATCTATTAATTTTTTGGATGTCTATCTTCTAAAACGGTAACAATATCTTTTAAAGTAAACCCTTTTGCCTGCAACAAAATTAAAAAATGGAACAACAAATCAGCTCCTTCATTTAAAAACAAATCATCATTATCATCTTTAGCTTCAATCACAGTTTCTACCGCTTCTTCTCCAACTTTTTGAGCAATTTTATTAATACCTTTTTCAAACAAAGAAGCAACATAACTTTTTGACGAATCAGCTTCTTCTCTTCTACTTTTTATAACTTTTTCAAGCTCTGTTAAAAAACCAAAAGTTTGCGTATTAGTTTCGTTCCAACAAGTATCAGAACCTTTGTGACAAGTTGGTCCAACTGGATTTACCTTAATTAACAACGTATCATTATCACAATCATTTTTTATAGAAACTACATTTAAATAATTTCCACTTTCTTCGCCTTTTGTCCATAATCGGTTTTTTGTACGGCTAAAAAAAGTAGCTTTTTTAATTTCTAAAGTTTTTTTATATGCTTCGGAATTCATAAAACCAAGCATTAATACATTTTTGGTAACAGCATCTTGTATGATTGCCGGAACCAAACCATTTTCATATTTATTAAAATCTATTGTCATAATCTAACAGGAATTTTATTTTTTTTAAGTTCTTTTTTTAAATCTATTATATCAATTTCCTTGTAATGAAATACACTCGCAGCCAAAGCTGCATCAGCATTCCCTTTTAAAAAAGTATCAACAAAATGTTGCGTTGTTCCGGCTCCGCCAGAAGCAATAATTGGAATATTTACTAAACTGCTCAGTTTTTCTAAGGCTTTATTTGCAAAACCATTTTTTGTACCATCATGATTCATTGAGGTGAATAAAATTTCACCAGCTCCTCGTTGTTCCACTTCCTTTGCCCAATCAAATAATTTGATTTCAGTTGGCACTTTTCCTCCTACTAAATGTACCAACCATTCGCCATCTATTTGTTTTGCATCAATAGCAACAACCACACATTGACTACCAAATTTTGCCGCTAAATCATTTATTAACTCAGGATTTTTAACTGCGGAAGAATTTATAGAAATTTTATCAGCACCTGAATTTAGTAATATTTCTACATCTTCAATAGATGAAATTCCACCACCAACAGTAAACGGAATATTTATGGTTTCAGCGACACGTAATACTAAATCAACTAATGTTTTTCTGCGTTCTTCAGTTGCTGATATATCCAGAAAAACCAATTCATCTGCACCGTTTTTTGCATAAATTTCAGCTAATTCAACCGGATCACCAGCATCTTGTAAATCTAAAAAGTTGATTCCTTTTACAGTTCTACCATTTTTTATATCTAAACACGGAATTATCCTCTTTGTTAACATTTTTCTAGTTGTTCGTCATTGCGAATGAAATGAAGCAATCGTTAATTTAGAAACAGATTACAACGTCGTTTCACTTCTCGTAATGACAGTTAATTATTTAAAATAAAATTTTCAATTTCCTTCATGCTAATTCTATTTTCATAGATTGCTTTTCCAACAATAGTTCCTTCACAACCCATTTCAGCCAATTTAGGTAGTTCATTAAACGTTGAAATTCCACCAGAAGCAATTAATTTTATATTTTTAGTTTCATTCAATATTTTTTGATACAAATTAAATGAGGGTCCTTGCAACATACCATCTTTTGAAATATCGGTACAAATTACATAACTGACTCCTTCATTTTCATATTTTTGAATAAAAGGAATCAGATTTTCTTCTGAACTTTCTAACCAACCACCAACTGCGATTTTTTCATCTTTGGCATCGGCACCCAATATAATTTTATCTGATCCATACAGTTGTAACCAATTTTTAAAAATAGCAGGATTTTTAACTGCTATACTTCCTCCTGTAATTTGAGTAGCTCCACTTTCAAAAGCAATTCTTAAATCTTCATCCGACTTCAACCCCCCTCCAAAATCTATTTTTAAATTTGTATTTAAAGCTATAGTTTCTAGCACTTTATAATTTACAATATGACTTGCTTTTGCACCATCTAAATCTACCAAATGTAAATAGTTAACACCATGAGCTTCAAATAGTTTAGCAATTTCTAGCGGATTTTCATTGTATATAATTTTAGTTGTATAATCTCCTTTTGAAAGTCGTACACATTTGCCATCTATAATATCTATTGCTGGAATTATTCTCATAGTTATAATTCTAAAAAGTTCTTCAAAATTTGTGCACCAGCAAAACTACTTTTTTCAGGATGAAATTGAGTTCCATAAAAATTACCTTTTCGCATAGCTGAAGCGTATTTTACACCGTAATTGGTGGTAGCAATAGTTTCAATGTTCAATGGAACATAATAACTGTGTACCAAATACATAAATTCATTTTCCTTTATTCCTTTAAATAAATCGGATTTTAAATTTTCAATTTGATTCCATCCTATTTGAGGAATTTTAACACTATCTTCAAACTTAACAACGTTAACATCAAAAATTCCTAAACCTTTGGTATTGCCTTCTTCACAATAATTACACATTAATTGCATTCCTAAACAAATTCCTAATACTGGTTGTTTTAATGTTGGAATTAGTTGATCTAAACCAGACATTTTAAGTTTTTGCATTGCACTACTTGCTTCTCCTACTCCAGGAAAAATTATTTTATCCGCTTCTTTAATTTCTTTTGGATTATCTGATAAAGTAGCTTCAAAACCTAATCGCTGAATAGCAAATTTTATAGACTGTATATTTCCAGCTCCGTAATTTATTATTACTATTTTCATTTGTTTTTCTATTATTGTCCACTTCGACAAGCTCAGTGTGACAAAAAATTATTCATTTTTAATTGTTAATTATCAATTGAATTAAAGCATTCCTTTTGTACTAGGTAAAATCATTTTTTCTGGATCCCGTTTTACAGCAGCTTTTATTGCTTTTGCGAATGCTTTAAAAATAGCTTCAATTTTATGATGTTCATTAGTTCCTTCAGCTTTGATATTTAAATTACATTTTGCACCATCTGTAAAAGACTTAAACAAATGATAAAACATTTCTGTAGGCATTTCACCAATTTTTTCTCGTTTAAATTCAGCATCCCAAACTAGCCAATTCCTTCCTCCAAAATCAATTGCAACCTGCGCTAAACAATCATCCATTGGTAAACAAAATCCGTAGCGTTCAATTCCTAACTTATTTCCAATTGCATTTGAAAAAGCTTCACCCAAAGCTATCATTGTATCTTCAATAGTATGATGTTCATCCACTTCTAAATCGCCTTTAACTTTTATGATCAAATCCATATTTCCATGACGTGCAATTTGGTCGAGCATATGGTCGAAGAAAGCTATTCCTGTTGAAATATCACTTTTACCAGTTCCATCGATATTTAATACAATCTGAATTTGGGTTTCCTTTGTGTTTCTTATAATTTCAGCCGTTCGATTTTCTAATTTTAGAAATTCATAAATTTGTTGCCAATCGCTAGTTTCTAAAGCGATAAAAGGTTTTAATTCATGTTTTTTAACCGAAATTTCAGAAGTACCTAAATTAGTATTCGTATTTAAATAAATTCCCTTTGAACCTAAATTTTTAGCTAATTCAATATCCGTTAAACGATCGCCAATTACAAATGAATTTTCCAAATCATAATCTTCTGAAAAATATTCTGTCAATAATCCTGTTTGTGGTTTTCGAGTTGGCGCATTCTCATTTGGATACGTTTTATCAATAAATACCTTTTTAAAAACCACACCTTCATTTTCAAAACTTTTAATTACAAAATTTTGGACTGGCCAAAAATTTTCTTCAGGATAAGATTCTGTACCTAAACCATCTTGATTAGTAATCATAACTAATTCAAAATCAAGTTCCTTTGCTGTTTTAGCTAGAAATTGAAAAACTTTTGGATAAAAAACTAATTTGTCAAAAGCGTCAATTTGCTCATCAAAAGGTTCTAATATTAAAGTTCCGTCACGATCAATAAACAATAGTTTTTTCTTCATTTTAAATTTCTTTTAATGCGTTAATCAGCAATTTTGTTTCTCTTTTTGTTCCAACAGTTAAGCGCAACGTGTTTTCACACAAAGGTTGTGTAGTTCTATTTCTAATTACAATACCTTTTTCTAATAATTGATTATATCTTTTACTAGCATCATCAACTTTTACTAAAACAAAATTAGCATCGGTTGAATAAACCTTTTTAATAAATGATATTTCATTCAATTTTGTAATTAATTTATTCCGTTGCTTTAAAATTTTGCGGATTTCTTTTTTTACTTTAGTTGGATTTAATACTCTTTTTAATGCTTTTCGTTGAGTTAAAGAATTTACATTATAAGGTGGTTTAATTCTATTTAGAATCGAAATAATTTCTTCGGAAGCATAACAAATTCCTAATCTAATTCCTGCCATTCCATAAGCTTTTGATAAGGTTTGTACAATTACTAAATTAGGAAATTCGTTCAATTTTTTTAACCAACTTTTTTTTGAAGAAAAATCAATATAAGCTTCGTCTATTATTACCAATCCTTTAAAAGATTGCAATAACTTTTCAATATTTTTTTCTGAAAATGAATTACCTGTTGGATTATTTGGTGAGCACAAAAATAATAGTTTGGTATTTTTATCTATTTTTGAAATGATTTCATTTATGTTAGGTTCAAATTCATTTGTTAACAAAATTTCTCTGTTTTCCACAGCATTAATTTCAGCTAAAACCTTGTACATTCCATAAGTTGGCGGTAACGTAATTATGTTGTCAACTTTAGGTTCACAAAATGCTCTGAAAAGTAAATCCAACACTTCATCACTGCCATTTCCTAAAAGTATTTGAGTGGTTAACACACCTTTTAAAAATGATAATTCTTTTTTCAATTCCAACTGTTGTGGATCTGGATAACGATTTACACCATTTTCAAACGGATTTTCATTAGCATCTAAAAAAATCATTTCCTGCTCAGTATTACTAAATTCATCACGAGCTGAAGAATAAGGTTGCAATTCCCTAATATTTTCTCTAACTAATTGTTGTGCAAGTTTCATTTTTTATTTTTTAGACTATTTAATCGTAAAGTAACGGCATTTTTATGTGCCTGTAAACCTTCAGCTTCTGCTAAAACTTCAATAGATTTTCCAATATTTTGAATGCCAATTTTAGAAATTTCCTGAAATGAAATAGTTTTTAAAAAGGTATCTAAATTCACACCTGAATATGCTTTTGCATAACCATTAGTTGGTAAAGTATGATTGGTTCCTGAGGCATAATCTCCAGCACTTTCAGGAGCATAATTTCCAATAAAAACCGAGCCTGCATTTTCAATTCCATTTATATAAAAATCAGTTGATTTTGTACAAACAATAAAATGTTCCGGACCATATTCATTGATTAATTCAAGAGCTAATTCTTTTGTAGACACATAAATTAACTTGGAATTTTCAATGGCTTTTTCTGCAATTGCTTTTCGCGGAAGCACCTTTATTTGTTTCTCTATTTCCTTTTCAACTTCTTTAATTTTTTCTTTAGATGTTGACACTAAAATTACCTGACTATCTATTCCGTGTTCAGCTTGACTCAACAAATCAGAAGCTACAAAACTTGCATCTGAAGTTTCGTCTGCCATTACCAATAATTCGCTTGGTCCTGCCGGCATATCAATTGCAACTCCAAATTTTGTTGCCAATTGTTTTGCTGTTGTAACATATTGATTACCCGGACCAAATATTTTATAAACTTTTGGAATCGACTCTGTTCCAAAAGTAAGTGCCGCAATTGCCTGAATTCCTCCTACTTTTAAAATTTTAGTAACTCCACATTGCTGTGCAGCATACAAAATAGCAGGATTAATTTCCCCTTGTTTATTAGTTGGAGTTGCCAAAACAATTTCAGAACAACCTGCAATTTTAGCAGGAATTGCCAACATTAAAACGGTAGAAAAAAGCGGCGCTGTTCCTCCTGGAATATACAAACCAACTTTTTGAATAGGTCTCTTTTCTTGCCAACAAACAACTCCATTAGTAGTTTCAACCAAAACTTTAGAAGTTTTTTGAGCTTCGTGAAATTTAGTAATGTTATCTTTTGAAACTTTAATTGCAGCTTTTAATTCTTCTGAAATTAATTTTTCAGCAACTTTAATTTCTTCTTCAGTAACAAAAAAGGATTTCAAAGAAACACCATCAAAAATTGAAGAATAACGTTTTACACCTTCATCACCATTTCGTTTTACATCTTCAAAAATAGCATTAACTGTTGCTTCTATTGCTTTAACAGACTTTGAAGGTCGTTTTAGAATAGTTGACCATTCACTTTTTAGAGGATTATTAATTTTTTTCATTATTTATAAATTTTATAAAACCATTTTTTCAATCGGAACCACTAATAAGCCTTCTGCTCCAAGAGTTTTTAACTCATCTATTACTTCCCAAAAAGTATCTTTAGCAATTACTGTGTGGATGGAACTCCATCCTTGTTCAGCCAACGGTAAAACTGTTGGACTGCGCATTCCTGGTAAAATTTTAATAATATCTTGAATTTTGTCATTTGGTGCGTTCATTAAAATATAACGTGATTTTCTAGCTTTTAACACTGCTTGAATTCTAAATTGCAACGTGTTCAAAATTTTCTGACTCTCCTCTGAAATAATAGGTGAAGCAGCTAAAACAGCTTCGCTTTTCAAAAAAACTTCTACTTCTTTTAAATTGTTTTTAAACAACGTACTTCCGCTTGAAACAATATCAACAATTGCATCTGCTAATCCTATATTTGGAGCAATTTCAACAGAACCATTTATTAAGTGAATATCTGGCGTAACATTAAATTTTGAGAAATATTCTTTTACAGTATTTGGATAAGAAGTCGCAATTTTTTTACCGTTTAAATCTTGAATACTTTCGTATTTTATATTTTTTGGAATTGCCAACGAAACACGACATTTAGAAAATCCTAACCGTTCTACAATTTGAATATCATTCCCTTTCTCAATCAATAAATTTTCGCCAATAATTGCAATATCAACTACGCCATCACGCAAATATTGTGGAATATCTCCATTCCGTAAATATAAAACTTCTAACGGAAAATTACTTGCTGAAGCCTTTAACTGGTCTATACCATTTTCAATATAAATTCCGGCATCTTTTAAAATCTGAAGCGATTCTTTATTTAGTCTGCCGTCTTTTTGTACGGCAATTTTAAGTTTACTCATTTTTTTACTTATTAATGTTGAGTAAATAAACGGTTACAACAAAAAACCCGTTTGATTTACTCAAACGGGTTTTTAAATATATTTTAAATAAAATCAATACATTATCATTTCGCTTGAGTGCAAGTTTTGAAATGATGACGATGTAATTGATTAATATTCATTTGTCTAATTTTATGCGAATATATAAAATTATTTAAATGCCTTGATATAATTTAATACTATTTTTTACGTAAACGTTTGAAATTGTTAAATAATTAACAATATGATATTTTTTGTTTCAATTTTTAATTTGTTTAAAACCTTTTAATAAGTTATTTAAAACTACTAATCGGTTAAAAATACATTTCAAATATTTAGTTAAATTTGCAGAATTAAAAATAACGAACTAAATAGCTTCTTATGATTCACTTCTTTGGAAACATTGCTGAAAAAATTTATGCAGTTGCAACATCAAAAGAACTCTCAACAACTAATATCGACAAGTTAACTTGGCTTTTTGGTAACCAAAAAAAATTAAATCAAGCATCATTGGATGCTTTTTTTGTTGGTCCACGTGCAACGATGATTACACCTTGGAGCACTAATGCAGTTGAAATAACTCAAAACATGCAAATCGAAGGAATTCAACGTATTGAAGAGTTTATTGCAAGTACAAAAGATGCTGTATATGACAAAATGTTATTTCAAAAATACAAGCAATTAAATCAGGATATTTTTACAATAAACAGTAAACCTGAATCAATATTAGAAATTGAAGATATTCAGGCGTATAATTTAAAAGAAGGTTTATCTTTAAATGAAGAAGAAGTTAGCTATTTAAATAGTTTAAGTGAACGCTTAGGAAGAAAATTAACAGATTCTGAAGTATTTGGATTTTCACAAGTGAATTCTGAACATTGTCGTCACAAAATATTCAATGGAAGTTTTGTAATTGACGGTCAAGAAATGCCATCTTCTCTATTCAAATTAATTAGAAAAACATCCGAAACAAATCCAAATACAATTGTATCAGCATATAAAGATAATGTTGCTTTTTTAAAAGGTCCAGTTGTGGAACAATTTGCACCAAAAACAGCTGATAAACCAGATTTTTATAAAACAACAAATTTTGAATCTGTTATTTCATTAAAAGCAGAAACACATAATTTTCCAACAACAGTTGAGCCATTTAATGGAGCTGCAACAGGTTCAGGAGGTGAAATACGAGATAGATTAGCTGGCGGAAAAGGTTCATTGCCTTTAGCCGGGACTGCCGTTTATATGACTTCCTATTCTCGATTATCGCAAGACAGACCTTGGGAAAAAAATATGCAAGAACGCAAATGGTTATACCAAACTCCTATTGATATTTTAATTAAAGCGTCAAATGGCGCATCCGATTTTGGGAATAAATTTGGACAGCCACTTATTTCAGGTTCTTTATTAACTTTTGAATATAATGAAGTAACCAGAAAGTTAGGCTTCGATAAAGTAATTATGCAAGCTGGTGGAATTGGTTATGGAAAAGCTGATCAGGCAATTAAAGAAAAACCTACAAAAGGAGATAAAGTAGTAATTTTAGGTGGTGATAATTACCGAATTGGTATGGGAGGTGCAGCTGTTTCATCTGCTGACACAGGTGAATTTTCAAGCGGAATTGAATTAAATGCTGTACAACGTTCAAACCCAGAAATGCAAAAAAGAGCTGCAAATGCAATAAGAGGAATGGTTGAAAATGAGCACAATCCAATTGTATCTATTCATGATCACGGAGCTGGTGGCCATCTTAATTGCTTATCAGAATTAGTGGAAGAAACCGGAGGAATTATAGAAATTGATAAATTACCTATTGGAGATCCAACACTTTCAGCAAAAGAAATTATTGGAAATGAATCTCAAGAACGAATGGGATTGGTAATTCATGAAAAAGATATTGAGCAATTACAAAATATTTCTGCAAGAGAACGCGCTCCTTTTTATGAAGTTGGTGAAGTTACAAGCGATTTAAAATTTACTTTCGAATCAAAGAAAAACAATACCAAACCAATGGATTTAAATTTATTGGATATGTTTGGTAGTTCTCCAAAAACTGTTATGAATGATAGTACTGTAAAAAGAAATTATAGTGAACTTATTTATACACAAGAAAATATTGAAGATTACCTCCGTGAAGTTTTAAAATTAGAAGCTGTTGCTTGTAAAGATTGGCTTACCAATAAAGTAGATCGATGTGTTGGTGGAAAAGTTGCCAAACAACAATGTGCTGGTCCTTTACAATTACCTTTAAATAATTGCGGGGTAATGGCTTTAGATTATAACGGCAAAGAAGGAATAGCAACTTCTATTGGGCACGCGCCTATCAGTGCTCTTATTGATCCTGTAGCTGGTAGTAGAAATGCCATAGCAGAGGCACTTACTAATATTATTTGGGCACCACTTCAAGATAATTTAGCTTCTGTTTCTTTATCTGCAAATTGGATGTGGCCTTGTAAAAACGAAGGAGAAGACGCTCGTTTATATAAAGCGGTTAAAGCGGTATCAGATTTTGCAATTGAATTGGGGATAAATATTCCAACCGGAAAAGATTCACTTTCCATGAAGCAAAAATATGAAAATGAAGAAGTTATTGCTCCAGGAACTGTAATTATTTCTGCCGCAGGACATTGTAATGAAATTTCAAAAGTGATTGAACCAGTTATTCAATTAGAAGAAAATAACAAACTGTATTACATTAACTTATCTAATGAAAACTTCAAATTAGGCGGTTCTTCATTTTCTCAAATCAATGGAAATTTAGGCGTTTTTACGCCTACTATAAAAAGTGCAGCGTATTTTAAAAATGTTTTTAATACTATCCAAGAGTTAATTAAAGAAAATAAAATATTAGCTGGACACGATATTTCTTCCGGTGGAATGATAACTACTTTGTTAGAAATGTGTTTTTCACAACAAGAAATTGGTTTAGAAATAAATCTTTCAGAAATCAATGAAAGTGATATTATAAAATTACTATTTGCTGAAAATAGCGGAATTATTTTCCAAAGTTCAGACGAAAATATAGCTTCGATTTTAAAAGAAAAAAATATTCAATATTTTGAAATTGGTAAAGCCATTCAAAGTAATAGTGTTTTAATTAAAAACAATACTAAAACTTACAATTTCAACATTCCTGAATTAAGAGATATTTGGTTCGAAACTTCTTATTTATTAGATGATAAACAATGCGCAAACAATAAAGCTAAAGAACGTTTTGATAATTATAAAAATCAACCTTTAAATTATACTTTCCCAATAAACTTTGAAGGTAAATTACCTGTTATAAATCCTAAACAAAAACCAAAAGCTGCAATTATTCGCGAAAAAGGAAGTAATAGCGAGCGAGAAATGGCTCACGCTATGTATTTGGCTGGTTTTGATGTGAAAGATGTGCATATGACCGATTTAATTACTGGAAGAGAAACGTTGGAAGATATTCAGTTTATTGGTGCTGTTGGTGGATTTTCAAATTCTGATGTATTAGGTTCTGCAAAAGGTTGGGCTGGTGCATTTTTATACAATGAAAAAGCAAAAAAAGCATTGGATAATTTCTTCGCTAGAAAAGATACTTTATCCGTTGGAATTTGTAATGGTTGTCAACTATTTATGGAATTAGAAGTAATTAACCCTGAGCATAAAATTCACGGAAAAATGCTCCATAACGATTCACAAAAACACGAAAGTAATTTTACATCCGTAACTATTCAAAAAAATAATTCGGTGATGTTATCTTCTTTGGAAGGAAGCACTTTAGGAGTTTGGATTTCAAACGGAGAAGGTAAATTTAACTTACCTCTTTCTGAAAATAACTATAATATAGTTGGAAAATATGGTTATGAAGGTTATCCTGCAAATCCAAATGGTTCTGATTATAATGTAGCTATGTTGAGTTCTGCAGACGGAAGACATTTAGTAACCATGCCACATATTGAGCGTTCTATTTTTCAATGGAACTGGGCATATTATCCTTCAGATAGAAAAGATGAAGTATCCCCTTGGATTGAAGCTTTTGTGAATGCAAGAAAGTGGATTGAGAACAAAAAGTAAAATATTTTCTAAATATTGATAATTCAATAAGTCCCTATGAAATATGCTTTTGCAACAATCTTGTTTTTATGTTTCCAAATATCTGTTGCCCAAGATACATTAAACCTTGTATTAATCAAGAAAAAGCTTAATGATGTAACAGACATTCACAAGAAACTGGAAATAGTGGATACATTCATTTCAATGGATAGTATTGAACTTACCAAAACATCAGCGCCTTTTTTATTAAAAAATTTAGAATTATCATTAAAGGAAAAGCTTTGGGATAAAGCTTTATTGCGTATTAATGTATTAAGCGAATATTATATATTCAAGACATTAGAACAGGAAAAAGGTTTTAAATTATGTAAAGATTTTTATCCGCACTTGCAAGCTTGTAAGAATACTAAACAGAAAGCAAGTTTTTATATAAATTATGCAGAAGCCACTACTTATTTACAAAAATTCAAGCAATCTTTAAAGATTCTTAGAGATGGAATAGACTTCTTGGAAAAACAAAAAGATTCTTCACTCTATGAATTTGGTTACGCATATCTTAAAGCAGGTGAAAACAGCACTAAAATTAATGATTTTTTTAAAGGTGTGAAATATTTTCAGAAAGCAAGTACTATCTTTCTGCATCAAAAAGATACCTTACTTTACCTTTGGACACAAAACGGATTAAGCAATCTATTCAGTGTAAACGGTTTATATAAAGAGGCTGAAAACACTAGAAAACCAATCTATATTTTAGGAAAAAAGATTCGTACCAAGCAGGTGATTACCATAGCTCATTTAAGAGCCTCCATAGATGCCTTTCAACAAGAAAAGGATTCGCTAGAACTTTATCATATTGAAAAAGCTCTAAAGACTAACTTAATCCATTCAAAATCAAAAATTAGTAAAATAGTAACTATTTTAACCCTTTCATTCGCTACTGGAACCTTTGCAAGGCAAAACCAACTTGAAAAATCGGATAAAATTCTAAATGAACTTCATTCTGAATTAAAAAATATTAAGAACAATCCTTTCTTAAACACTTACTATACTTTTGGTAAATCATACAATGATTTCGCTCACAAAAAATATAAAAAAACAGAACAACAGTTATTAACTTTATTACCAAAATTAAAACAAGCTAACGAAGTGTCCAATTTACTACACGCCCAACATTTATTAGCTAAAACATACGATAAACAACATAATTATAGAAAGTCTTTAACCTATTATAAAACGTATCTTACTACAAAAGATTCTCTTAGTAATACAATTTCAAGGAAAAAATATGCTTATATACAAACCCAATTTGAAGTCCAAAAAAAAGACCTTGAAATTTCAAAGCAACAAAAAGATATTCAATTGCTTTCTGCAAAAAACAAGCTAAAAACCCAATGGCTGATCTTTGGAAGTTTCGCCTTATTAGGCCTGTTCTTCACTTTGTATTTATGGAAATCTAGAAATTTTGTAAAGAAAAAAGTACAACTTCAAAAAGCATTTGCACAAGATTTAATACATAATTTAGAAAACGAAAGAAAACGAATTTCGAACGAACTTCACGACAGTGTTGGACAAAATCTCTTGTTAATAAAAAACAAAATATTTTTAGATGCTAAAAAACAACCCGACACAAAATTGATAGACAACACCATTGATGAAGTTAGAAATATCTCGCAAAGCTTACACCCTTTTCAATTTGAAAAACTTGGGTTGATTGATTCTATTAAAAACACGGTAGAAACCTTTCAAAAAAATTCTGAAATATTTTATTCCGTTGATTTAGAAAACATTAAAATTGATTTACCTACAGACAAAGAACTTTTTATTTACAGAATTATTCAGGAGTGTTTGAACAATGTAGAAAAACATTCAAAGGCAAAAGCTTGTAACGTTAAAATGGAAACATCTAAAGATTTTGTGATTTTTCAAGTAAAAGATAATGGAACTGGCTTTGATGTTACTGAAAGCAGCAACTTACTAAATAATTTAGGTATGAAAACCCTTAAAGAGCGTGCGCAAATTATTGGTGCTAAATTAAGTATTAATTCCATAAAAGGAAAAGGTACTACAGTTCAAATAAAAGTTATAAAAGATAAATGAAATCAATGACTATTATTTTAGCCGATGACCATCCATTATTACTAAATGGAACAAAAGAATATCTTCAAAAAAGCGGATACCAAGTGATAAATACTGCCATAAATGGTAACGATGCCTACAATAATATTTTAAGACAACAACCCGATTATGCCATTCTAGATTTTGATATGCCCAAATTAAATGGGTTAGAAATTGCCCAAGCAATTAAACGCTACAAGCTGCCAACAAAAGTTATTATTTTAAGTCTTTACAAACAAGAATCAATAGTAAGTGAAGTAGGAATAACCATTGATGGCTACCTTACCAAAGACAGTGCTATGGAAGAGTTAAATACCTGTATGTATTATACTGAAATAGGTTGACCTTTTTTATAGGTTAATTTGTTTTTTATTTATCCAGTTAAACCATTTTTTCAGCCTTTGATTGGCAAAAAATGATTGAACTTAAAGTTTGGTTTTAAATTTT